>JADMIO011281599.1_pt1 | contig 111005 bp, 90 predicted proteins | sample 8958161 | NCBI WGS metagenome assembly JADMIO01 (sample SAMN16585339, study PRJNA669376) | soil metagenome | isolation source: Crop rotation soil | place: USA: Cullars Rotation, Alabama | collected 2011 | reverse complement strand
CGCGACAACTTGTCCACGTGGAATTCTAAGCTTAGGATCCCAATGTGCTGGAAAGTGGCTGTCGCCGGCGCAGGTCGGGTGCGCGGCCGGCGGCGTCTGCACGCTCAACGCGGGCGTGACGCTCGCCAGCGGCGCCGGTTCGTGGCAGGTCATCGCCTGGAACCCGACCGGCTACAGCGCGTGGTCGGCGTCCATGCCCTTCATCGTGCCTTGATGACGACCGCCGCGCTGATCGTCGCACTGCTCTGTTCGGCGGGATGCGCTCAGTCCGCTGGCGGGCGTGCCGTCAACGCCCAGGAGGCGCCTGCCCCGGGCACCGAGGCGATGCTGGAAGGCTTGCTGGAGGTCCTGGTCGAGGATTCCACCCAGGGCAGCCGCACGGTTTATTTCCTGACGACGGCCGATGCGCGCGTGGCCCTTCGCTTCTCGCGGTCACCGAACCTGCTCACGGGTGCGCACATCCGCGTGCGCGGCCGATGGACGGCGGCTGGAGAACTGGACGTGGCGTCGTTCGAGGTCGTCGCGCAATGACGGCCGTGAATGGCATCGAAATCCGAACTTTTGCCAATAGTTCATTGATTCGGAGACATTTCTCGGCAGAAGGGCCGAACCAAGGGCAGTTCCGCGCGACCGAAAGTCCGCGCGAAAAGCGTCTGAATTCGGCGGGAAAACGCACTAAACCCTCTGCGAGCGAGACTTATTCGGACCTCGTGCGCGGGGGCGCCGGCTGGCGATTCCTTTGCACAAGACGAGATCGGGGTCGTGGCTAGGGCCGCGGCCCCAAGGAACCCAAGTCCCCTCCAACTTGAGTGAACGAACATGAGGCATGAGATGCCCTCTGCTCTCATCGGGCAGAGCGCTGCACTACGCGAACTGAAGGAAGAAATCACCCGCGTCGCCCATTCGGACGCGAAGGTGCTGATCACGGGTGAGAGCGGCACCGGTAAGGAGCTCGTCGCACGCGCGATTCACCAGCAGAGCGCGCGCAGCGATCGCGCCTTCGTCCCGGTCAATTGCGCCGGCCTGACGGAGACGCTGCTCGAATCGGAGCTGTTCGGCTACCTCAAAGGGAGCTTCACGGGCGCCTACCGCGATCGCCCCGGCAAGCTCGAGGCCGCCGACAAGGGCACCATCATGCTCGACGAAATCGGCGAGATGACGCCGCGCATGCAGGGCCTGCTCCTCCGCTTCCTGGAGACCGGCGAGGTGCAGAAGGTCGGCTCCGACCGCATCGACCGCCGCGTCAACGTCCGCGTCGTCGCCGCGACGAACCGGAACCTGGCGGAGATGGTCAGCCAGGGACTGTTCCGTGAGGACCTCTTCTACCGCATCAACGTCGTGCACCTCTGCGTTCCGCCCTTGAGCGCGAGGAAAGAAGACATCCCGACGCTGGTGGACCACTTCCTCGCGCGGTTCACCGGACGCGCGCATGTCAACGGGAATGGCAACGGCAACGGCAACGGGAACGGCCATGCCAACGGGAACGGCCACGCCAACGGCACGGGGCACAGCAACGGGAACGGGCACGCCAACGGCAACGGGCACAGCGAGGGCACCGGCAACGGCAACGGGAATGGCAACGGGCATGATGTGCGCGGCGCCGTGGCGGCCAACCTGACGGTGCCGCAGAACGTCCTCTCGGTGCTGTCGGAATACAACTGGCCCGGCAACGTCCGCGAGCTCGAGAACGTCGTCGAGCGGCTCGTCGTGACCGCGAAGAGCGACACGGTGACGATCGCCGATCTCCCGGCGGAGATTCGCGCCTACACCGGCGCACAGCCGAAGGTCATGCGCGAGCGCCGGAAGACGATCGCCGACGACCTGTATCGGCGCGTCGTGCACGAGGGCGAGTCGTTCTGGACGGCGGTCTATCCGCTCTACATGCAGCGCGAGATCACCAAGACCAACGTGCGCGAGGTCGTGCGCCGCGGCCTGAACGACGCGCGCGGCAACTACAAGATCGTGGCGCGCATGTTCAACCTGGACGCCGACGACTACAAGCGTTTCCTGAACTTCCTGCGGAAACACGACTGTCAGCTGCCGTTCAAGGAGTTCCGGTAACCCGGCAGCAGGCGCCGCGGTAACGTAGTCAGCGTGAGACGCCTAGCACCCGCGCTGATCGCCGCGGTGGCCGCCGCTTCGTGCAGCAGCGACGGCGCGCCAGCCGCACCTCCCGGCAGTTCCCCGACTCCGCCGGCCGCCGTCACGCGGCTGGCGTGGTCCCAGGCCGCGCCGTCGCAGTCGGCGCTCAACGGCTACAGCTTCGTCCTCTTCGTCGACGGGTCGCGCATGCCGCTGGCCGGCGTGAGCTGCACCGCCGCGGCCGCCGACTTCGACTGCTCGGCGCCGCTCCCCTCGCTGTCGGCCGGCGCCCACCTGCTGGCGATGGCGGCCGTGGACAATACCACCGGCCAGGAAAGCCACCGCTCCGAATCCATCATGTTCAACGGCAGCGCGCCGCGCGCCGTGGCGTCGGCGGGCGTCACCGAGCCTGAGGCCTCGAGCCACGGGCCGTGGCTCACCTGCGCCGCTGGTGACGCGTCCACGTGCTTCGTGGTCTCGGCGCTGGCCACCGGCCTGCCCGCCATCGAGCGGATGGCGACGCTCCCGGACAACCGGGTGGTGGCGGTATTCGCAGGCGGCGTCGTGCAGATACTGCCCGGCGGCCAACAGCAACGGTTGGACATCGATCGCGGCCGCGCCGTGAACGTCGTGGCCATCGCGGTTGACCCCGAATTCCTCTCGAATCGATTCGTGTATGTGGCGACCCTCGCACCGTCGCGCGACGGCGGGCGCGCGGTCAGCGTGGTACGGCTGCGTGAAGTCGCGGGCAGTCTCGGCGAGGCGGCAACGATCGCCGCGGACCTCCCTGCCGCACAGGGACCTCTCGCGATGTCGGTCGGCCCGGACGGGCGTATCTATCTCGCGCTCCCGTCGGCAGGCGGCCAGCGGTCGCGCGGCGGCGCTTACGACGGCCTGGTGCTGCGTCTTACACGCGAGGGCTCCGCGTCCGGGTATGAGCCGATGAAGTCGCCCGTGCTCGCTGTGGGCAGCTCCGGTCCGGCCTCGTTTGCCTGGCTCGATGGCGAACGTCTGCTGCTGGCCTCGAGCCAGATCTCCTCGGGGACGGCCGCAGGGCTCGTTCCGCTCGGCGTCGAAGAAGGCTGGCCGGCGCATCTCACGCCGCTGACCGCCGGCTCGAGCCGGCTCTCCTTCCCCGTGCAGGAGATGGCCGCCATTCCCGCCGCTGTTGGAGACCTCGACTCCACGCTCTTCGTGCTGGGCCTCGACCCGGCGGCGCTCTACCTGGCGCGGTTGACGCGCAGCCCCAGGACCGGGGTGCGCACCATCGCTGCGATCCCGCTGGGCGCCTGGACGCCGTCGGCGCTCGCCCTGGACACCGCCGGAAACGCCCTCGTCGCCGCACGCAGGGCCGATGAAACGGGCGTCAGCCTGCTTCGGGTGCGGGCGCGATGATGGAAAGTCGCCGCCCGGGGTCACGGATCCGGCCAAGTTTTCGGTGCGGAAGAGCGAAGTCCCTGACCACCGCGACAAATCAATCCGGGCGCGTCCGGCCGCTGCTCGCCGCTGCCCGCGCCGTCACGGGCAACCTGCTTCCAATCAACGAATTACAGGCGCAAGTTGAAATAGTGAACACCTTCGTCAACCCCGGCAATCAGATTGCTCATCTGCATTCACGCAAGGGTTCAGGACGTCAGACCATCGACCGTTTGACTATTTCAGTGTGCGTTAGGCAAGGGGGGCGACGATGCGATTGCGACATTTGATGGTTTCACTAGTGGCGTTCTGGATAGTCGGAGTGCTGCTGCCAACACAGGCCGATGCCCAGTTCCGGCTGCGCATCGAGGATCCGACGACCGGGTACGGCGTCGTGGTCAGCGACGAGACGATGGGCGACATGGCCACCGGCCAGCCGGGGGTGATCATGTTCGGACTGTTCGGTCTCGGCGGAGCTGACACGAGTATCACGATTGCCCAGGGTCGTCAGGCACCGTATGACACGGGCGTGCTCGGTGACCTCTACCTCAACTCGGTCACGATCAGTTCGACGGGTCCGGCCAAACTGAAGCTGATCCTCGAGGACACCGGGTACACGAACGGGTCCGGATGGCTGCAGCTGACGTCGCGGATGATCGACAACGATCCGACCGCGGCAGAGTCCGGCTACTTCAACGCGGGTACTGGTTCGACTGTGAAGCTGCAGTCGTACATCACCAACGGAGCGCCGCCTGACCTTGGCGCCGACTCCGCGGATCCGAATTCGGCGTCGTTGCTGCCGGCCGTCGGATCCATCTCCGGCACCGCCACCGCCACGCAGACGCTGACGCCGGGCAGCTCGCTGACGGGCGACCAGTCGGCGCTGTTCTATTCGACCGGTCAGTACTCGCTGTTCACGACGGTGATGGTCGACCTGTTGGGGACCGGCTACAACGAAGTGTCGTTCTACCAGGACGCGAGCGTCGTGCAGGCTCCTGACGCGCTCACGCCGGAACCGGCATCGTTGCTGCTGATTTCGACGGGCCTGCTGGGTCTCGCGGGCGCGCGGCGCCGGGCCCTGTTCGGCCGCTCGTAAGGCCCCTGTTTCGTCGCTCTTCAGTTGCCTCGCCAGCCGGTGTGAGACCCGATGACCCCGACATAAGGGGGATCGGGGCTCGCCCGGCTCGCGATGCGTTTGGGACCGCGGCCGACTTCACCCGCAACTCGCATCACACCGCTGTCAATCGATGAAAGGGAATTGCGCTATGACCGCCGCTCGCCATCACCGGTCCGTCCATACCCTGTTCCTGGCGCTGGTCATCGCCGCCGCGGGATGCCGGCAGGATCCGGAAGCGCTCAAGCGCCAGTACGTCACGAGCGGCGATGCGTACATGGCCAAGCAGCAGTACGCCGAGGCCGCGATTCAGTATCAGAACGCGATTCAGCAGGACGACCATTTCGGTGAAGCGCGGACCAAGCTCGCGACGGCCTACCTGCGCCAGGGCAACGGCTCGAAGGCGCTCGCCGAAGCGGTACGCGCGGCGGACCTGATGCCGACCGACGCCGACGCGCAGCTGCAGGCCGCCAATCTCCTCATCCTCGCGGGCAGGTACAACGATGCCGAGGATCGCGCCCGCAACGTCCTCGAGCGCAATCCCAAGGACATTCGCGCGACGGTCGCGCTCGGCAACGCGCTCGCGGGGCTGAAGGATCTCGACGGCGCCGTCACGCAGCTCGAAGAAGCCATCCGCCTGGATCCGGGCCGCTCCGGCAGCTACACGAATCTGGCGACGCTGCAGCTCGGCGCCGGCCGTCTCCGCGAGGCGGAGTCGGCGTACAAGGCAGCCGTCGACAAAGCGCCCACCTCCTCGATCTCGCGCATGGCGCTGGCGCAGTTCTACTGGCTGACGGCACGGCCGAAGGAAGCCGAAGCGGAGGTGCTCAAGGCCGTGGAGAACGCGCCGCGCGATGTGGGCGTCAATCGCTTCGCGTCGGCGTTCTACCAGACGGCGAACCAGCCGGCCAAGGCCGAGCAGTACTTCAAGACCGCGGTCGATGCCGACGGATCGAGCCGCGCGCACCTCGCGCTCGCCGAGTACTACATCGCGGCGTCACGCTTCGGTGATGCGTCGGTGGTCCTGCAGAAGCTGCTGGCCGACAAGGAAGTCGGCACCATCGCCCGCGTCCGGCTGGCGGCGGTGGATTACGCGTCGGGCCGCTCCGACGTCGCCGCCAAGGCGATCAACGACATTCTCAAGGCCCAGCCGCAGCAGATCGACGCGCTGCTGGTGAAGGCCAACATCCTGTTCGATCAGAAGCGTCTCGACGAGGCGCTCGCCTCCACGAACGAGGCAATCAAGGCTGACCAGCGCGCGGTGGCGGCCTATTACGCACGCGGAAAGATCCAGGCCGCGATGGCCCGCTGGCAGGACGCGAAGGACTCGTACAGCGAGGTCCTGCGGCTCAACCCGCGCGCGGCCAGTGCCCAGGTCGAGCTCTCCAAGCTGCACCTGCAGGCCGGCGCCACCGATACGGCGGTGACGCTGGCGGGTGCGGCGGTGACGACGGATCCCCGCCGCGCGGATGCGCGGCTCATCCTGGCACGCGGGCTGATCGCACGCGGCGACTTCGTCCAGGCAGACGCGATTCTCAAAGATCTCCTGAAGGGCGTGGGAGAATCGGCGCAGTCGGCGGTCGTGCACGCACAGCTCGGATGGCTTCACTTCGCCAAGAAGGAGCAGGCCGCCGCCACCGAGGAATTCCAGCAGGCGCTGCGCCGCGATCCTCTCCAGATCGATGCCCTCTCGGGCATCGTCACCCAGGACCTGACGTCCGGCCGGCAAGCCGAGGCCGTGGCCCGGTTCGAGCCGCTCCTGCGACAAGCTCCCACCAACGCGGGGCTGCTCACGCTGGCCGGACGCACGATGCTCACCGTGGGCAAGGCGAAGGAGTCCGAGGACCTGTTCCGGCGGGCGATCGCGGCCGACGCCGGCGCGCTCGACGCGTATACCTATCTGGGACAGGCCTACCTGGCGCAGAACCGCATCGAGGACGCGCGGCACGAGTTCGAGAACCGCGCCCAGCTCGAGATGCACCCGGTTGCGTCGCTGACGATGGTCGGGTTGATCTACCAGATGCAGAACCAGACCAAGGACGCGCAGCGCACCTTCGAACAGGTGCTGGCGCTGGATCCGAAGTCGGCGATCGCCGCCAACAACCTGGCGTGGATCTACTCGGAGAACGGCGGCAACCTCGACGTCGCGCTGCAGCTGGCGCAGACGGCGCGCGCCAGCCTGCCCGACTCGTCCGAGACCGCCGACACGCTCGGCTGGATCTACATGAAGAAGGAGCTCTACTCGCTCTCCATCGAGATGTTCCGCCGCGCGATCGAGACCGAACCGAAGAATCCGGCCTTCCAGTACCACCTCGGGTTCGCCTACGCCCGGCAGGGGGATACGACGAAGGCGAAGACCATTCTGGAAACGGCGTTGCGCCTGAACCCGAAATTCAAGGACGCCGACGAAGCGAAGAAGCTCCTCGCCAACGTCCGCTCCTAGCCTCGCGGCTCCGGCCAGGTCGGCTCGCGCGTTGCGCGTGAGCCGACCGCCGCCCTCTCCGACGCCGCCCCGCCCCTCCCGCTTCCCTACCCCTTCACACGCCTCTCCGCCGTTCCCAAGCTGAAGCACCGGCCGGATTGTCACGTTTTCCGCGCTCGTGACTCAGTTCCAGCAGGCGCCCGCATTCGCCGGCGTCTGGACTGGAGTGATCGGCCATGCGTCTCATCAGTGCTGCGGCAGGGGTCTTCGTGCTCACGATTGGCGTCGCGGTGTCGGGCCTTGTTCCCGTCACGCGCGCGGAGGCGCACGCCGACGGCGTGCAGCAGGACCGCGGGGGAGCAGAGGCACGAGCCGGGCAGGCGATCTTCCGCTTCGACACCTTCGGCGACGAGCAGTTGTGGACCAACGTGCTGCGGATGCACGACGTCGTGTCAACCGTCGACCCCGCCACGGCGCTCGCCGTGGGACTCAAGGTTGACGTGGATGCGCTGCCGCCCGCCATCGTCGATGCCCTGCGCGCGGGCACGGTCGATCTGAAGAACCCGGCCGTCACCATCGAGCTCCTGCGCCTCAACGCGGTCGTCGGCGTCAAGGGCTCGGTCAACCAGGCGGGTCAGCTCACGCGCGTCGGCATCACCTGCGCGCTGTGTCACTCGTCGGTGGACAATTCCTTCGCTCCAGGCATCGGCAAGCGGCTCGATGGGTGGGCCAACACCGACCTCAACGTCGGCGCCATCGTCGCGCTCTCCCCGGCGCTGGACGAGGCGACGAAGGCGGAGTTCAGGAGCTGGGGCCCGGGCAAGTACGACCCGCGGCACCACGCCTTCGACGGCACCAACATCATCCCGTTGCACAGCCCCTCGTTGCCCATCGTCATCCCGCCCATCTACGGGTTGAAGGGCGTCGGCTTCGAGACCTACACGGCGGACGGTCCGATCTCCTACTGGAACAGCTACGTCGGCGTCGGGCAGATGGGCGGCCATGGCAGCTTTTACGACCCGCGCATCGGACTCGCCATCACGCAGTCGCCTGATCTGGTGACACCGAAGCTGGCGGCGCTGCTGAAGTATCAATTGAGCCTGCGCACGCCCGCGCCTCCGGCGGGCAGCGTCAACGAGGCCGCGGCGGAACGAGGCAAGCGCGTGTTCCGCAACGAAGGCGGCTGCGTGACGTGTCACAAGGCGCCGAACTTCACGGATGTCCTGGACGGGGCTGGCGGGTCGCCGCTGCTCCACGTGGCGGCGGAGGTCGGAACCGAGCCGGTCTATGCGACGCGCAGCGCCACCCGGGCGTACCGCACGACGCCGCTGCGCGCACTCTGGCAGCACGCGCCGTACTTCCACGACGGCAGCGCCAGGGACCTGCGCGCGGTCGTCGACCACTACGATCAGCAGTTCGGGTTGAAGCTCACCGAGGCGCAGAAGAGCGACCTGGTCGAGTACCTCAAATCGCTCTGACGGTCAGGAGAGAGGGTGCCGCAGGACGTCGAGCAGAAGCTTCTCGAGCTCGACGACCTCGGCGCGGGTGCCGGCGCGGGTCTGCCACCACTGGTCGGCCTTGAAGGGTGAGAAGCGGGCGCTTCGCACCATGATTTTCGCCGGCTCCCCTCGCATCGCGCGATGCAGCACACGGCGCACACGGCGTGAGTGATCGGACGCACTGACGACGATGACGGAGCGGAAGCCTTCCCGGCGGCACCACCCCGCCAACGCCTGGCCTTCGTCGGTCGTCCCGGTCACCGTCGCCGGGATGTACTCGACCGACGCGACGCCGAGCGATCGCAGCTGTCGCGCAGCGACCGCGCTGGCATCCTCGTAGGCGGGCAGCCGGCGCTGGAATTCCTGGTCCGCGGAATCGGGCGCCTCGCCGAACAGCGCCGCGCGCGCGGCCACGCCGCCGTGCACCAGGTCGGCGGCCTCCAGCAGACCGGCGGCGCCGGCGTCCACGGTCACCACGACGATGTCAGCGGGCTCGATCGGATCGTCGATCACCAGCGCGTGCCCTGCGGCGGTGAGCATCATCGTACGTGTGTCGGGCAGCCCGGCGAGCGCGCCGGCAAAGACGAGGAGCGTGATGCAGGAGGCGATTCCCCACCGCCGCGCCCGCGCAAGGCCCGCCTTCACGAGCGTGGCGATGGCCTAGGAAGGAAGATGCCGGCGGAGCGCGGGCATCAGCGCCTTGGCGAAGGCGACCGCCTGCAGACGGGCGGCCTGCGCATCGGCGCCGGCCGGCGCGTCCCACGCGATCATGACGACGGCGCCGTTGGTGCTGCGGCGGGTCACGGCATCGACGATGGTGTAGGCCTTCGCGCGGTAGATGTCGGGCGTGACGCGCCCGTTGACGTCGTACCAGAACAACAGGCCGCGGTGCCGCTCGGGGGTGTCGCGCGCGATCTCGTTGATGGAGACGGGCGCCGCGCCCGTCGCCAGCACGAGCGGTGACGCGGCGTCGGCGAGCGCCCGGCTCGCATCGCCCGGCAGCTCCTTTCCTTCGCGCTGCTGCTGGTAGTAGCCGACGTAGAGCCTGACGCGTGCACCGGACACGGTCCGGTAGGCGCGCACCAGCTCCTGATCGGCCCCGGTGAATCGGCGTTCACCCGTTTCCGTGCGGTACATGCCGACGTCCACGAGCTCGTCGTCGATGCCCGGAAAACGGTCGTCGAACGGGTCGCGGCCGATTTCGGCGGTCCACTCCCCGATCTGATTTTCGAGGACGGCCAGATCCGCGGGCAGCGGCACCTCGAGCGGCGTCGCGGACACTCTCGCGGCGGCGGCGGCGAACATCAGCGACACGATCGCCACGTCGAGCCAGAGTTTGCGCGGCGTGCGGCCGATCCGCGTCGCCGACGGCGCCGCTTCGGCGGTGTCGCTCGACGCCGACGGTTGCGCGGCGCGCCTGGAGATGAGCGTGAAGAACGCGCCAACGGCGAGGTATCCCATCGCAGACACGGCGAGGCCCTGCATGAGATGCGCGTTGCCTTCGAGCACGCCGTCGCCGTACCCCTTGTGCGCGAGCCAGGCAACCGTCGCGATGCGGATGCCGTTGCCCAGGTAGCTGACGGTCACCGCGAACATCAGCAGCGCGGCGCGCCGCGCATTGCTATCGAGCCACAGGTACGACGCCGGCAGCACCATGGCGATCAGCGCAATCAGCTGATTGACGCCGCTGCACTCGCGCAGCACGACGATGGTGTGCGACGCCATCAGGATGTTCGTCCCCTGCTGGAACGCGGGGATGTCGATGGCGTGCAGCAAGGCGGTGGCGATCCTCGTCGAGAGCAGGCGGCTGGGATCCTGAAGCGCGGCGATCGGAATGCTCCAGATCGGCACCATCAGCAGCAGGTACGCCAGCGCGAACCAATGCGGCTTGACGGCCTCGCGCCCGAACAGGATCAACAGCAGGCCCACGAGCGTGACGATAATCGAGACGTCCTCGACGGAATTCATCGCGCAGAGCGCGCCGGCCGCCAGCAGCAGCACGCCGACGATGACGACGGGGACGCCGAGGACGTAATCCGGCGCCGCGGGCAACACGGGTCTCCGCTCGAACGTGGTCCACGCGATGTAGGCGGCGATGAACGGCACCGCGAAGCCGTAGGAGTACAACGCGTTGTTGGACCACACGCCAATCAGGGTGGCGAGCGGGTGGGCGTAGCAGATCGCAAATGCGATGGCGGCTGCCGCCGTCATCGCCGCGCGGCGTGAAAATCTCATGTGGGAGTGAGTGGCGGTGGAGCAAGGATCCGACCAACGGTCGGGATCACCGCGCGATCCGCCCAACCTCCTTAACCACTGGCGGTTGCGGGGGTGCCGTGGGCGCCAGGTGAGCGCACCCCGCGGCGATGTCCACGTGCAGGGCGACTTTAGTCGGGGCGAGGCCGTCCTTGCGGGGCGCGGCCGCCGATCGTCCCGCGGCACCGCCTGGCACCTAAAGCTCTGAACGCACGGAACTTGCGTCGCCTGGCGCCGGTCGGGGTGGACGGACGCGGAATTGCTCCTCTGCCGGAGAAGCATCGTGAACTCTGAACGACTCCAACGGTGGATGCGTGTGGCGCTGGTCATTGCCGCCGTCCTGGCGACCGCGCTGTCGTGGAGCGGACGCTCGCTCGGCGAGCTGGTCTCCGCCCTGTCGGGGCGATGAAGGCGCCGCTGCGTCGGCGCGCCGCCCCAGATTCGACTGCGGTTTACAGTTCTGCAGCGAGCCGCGCCAGCCTGCGCGGCGCGCGCGCCGGGCGATCACAGAAAAGTGAAACGCTCCAGCCGTGAACGTAATGCATCAGCAGCGCGGCCCGTTCGACAACGCCCGGAACACCATGCCCATCCAGCGCGTTGAGCTGCAACGCGGCGCTGGCAATTATCTTGCTCGATTGCGGCCGGTCCCCAACGGCGACAGTCCCCAGTACCACGATTCCCGCCGTTGCCGGGCACGTTTCAGCGTGGCGTGTACGCTCCCGGCGCGCTCCGCACACGATGAGGCGATATGGCCAAGTTGAATGTGTGTTGTGGGGTGATCGTGGCGATCACCCTGTTATCCGCCCAGAATGCCGCTGCTGCCTGTTCTGGCTCCGGAGTCAGTTGGAATTGCACCGCCGGGAGCACGGTGGCGCAGGTACAGACGGCCGTCAACAGCGCAGCTGACGGCGCAACTATTACCTTCGCCGCCGGCGCCTATTCCTGGGGCAGCGGCATCGCGCTCAGCAACGACAAGGGTGTGACGCTGCAGGGTGCGGGCGCAGGCTCATCGATTGTGACGGTCACTAACGGCTCGGTGATCTCGATGACCACGCTGCTCGGCAACAACACCCACCTGTACCGGATTACCGGCTTCACGTTTCAGAACGCGCCGGCGAACCTGATCTTCTGGTTCTACGGCAACGGCACGCTCAGCAACATCCGCATCGACCACAATACGTTCAGCAACTACGCCACGAGCTCCATCGCCATCTTCTTCGGCGAGACGAGTTCCAACGGCAAGTACTTCGGCGTCATCGACCACAACACCTTCAGCGGTGCGGTCAATTACATGGCCTTGAAGGTGCTCGGCCCGGGCGATCCGAGCCGCTACGCCTCCTCGGTGCGCGGCACCGGCAGCAACATCTTCCTCGAAGACAACGTGTTCGATTTCGACAGCGCCACCGATCTGGGTTCCGGCTGCATCGACGCGTGGTGGAGCGCCGCGGTCGTCTTCCGCTTCAACACGGTGCGCAACTGCCTCGTCACCGCGCACGGCACCACGCACGGCGGCGGGACCGTGAACTTCGAGGTCTACGGAAACACGTTGAAGCGCCAGGGCGGCGACCCGACGTGGCAGGACGGTTCCCGGCTGATTCATCACCAGGGGTCCGGTGAAATCACGGTGTGGGGCAACTCGTTCGTGCACGCCGGAACGATTGGCACCGCGCTCTCGATCACGCATTACCGCTCGGCGCCCCCGGCCACCGCGGGCTACGACACCAGCCTCGGACGGTGCAGTGGTTCCGCCGCGCGCGACGGCAATACCGCGCCCGCGAGCACCTATTTCGGCTGGCCCTGCTGGAACCAGCCGGGCCGGGCGCCGTCGGGCGGCTCGCCGGGATACGGCGTGCTGTCGCCGATCTACGCGTGGCAGAACGTCGATACGTCCACCAGCGGCAAGGTGCCCATCGAGATCGAGAACCCGTGGGGCGTGACGGGACCGAGCGTCGCCAATCATATTCAGGCGAACCGCGATTACTACGACGCGGTGTCCGCGTCGGCGCAGACCTCGTCGACCTCGCCGTTCAACGGCACGACGGGCATGGGCTTCGGCACGCTGGCGAACCGGCCGGCGAGCTGCACGCACCAGACGGCGCCCAACGGCGAGAACGGCGGCGGCGTCGCCTACTGGGCAATCGACCAGGGCGAATGGAACGCCTCCAACGCCGGTCCCGACGGCCAGCTCTATCGCTGCAGCGCCACCAACACGTGGTCCGTGGCGTATGTCCCCTACAGCTACCCGCATCCGCTGCAGGGCGGCAAGGTCGCGCCGGTGCCATCGGCGCCAACGCACCTGCGCATTGTCGTTCCCTAGCTGAATGTCGTTTGAGCCTCCGCGCGGCCGCCATGGCCGCGTGGAGCGTCGTTGACGCGCAGCCGCTGACGGCTGGCGAATCGGTGGGAGAAGTGCGAAGCGGGGCGCTAGAGCCTGCGTTCGAGCAGCAGCGCCCAATCCTGCCTGTCGGCCGCAGCAGGCGACGTCCATTGCGGCCCCGTTGCGTCGGGCGCGTCCGCGTACTGACCGTCTCTCGGATTGAACCAGCGCGCGCGGTACCGCCCCGGCTCGAGTGTCAGCGTGACGCTGCCGCCGTGCGGCAGGTAGGCCACGTAGAGACGTCCGGGTGCCGCCAGGCAGAAGGCGCCGCCGCTCGCCAGCTCGTCATGCGGCTCGGCGGTCCACCAGTCGAAGCCGGTGAAGAACCGCACCATCTGCGCGTAGCCTTTCAGCATCACCATTGAATCGTCGCCGCGCCCGTTGACCCACCCGCCGCCGGTATCGGGCGCGACCCCGGTCCCCCGCTTGGCGGTCTCGCCGGTGGTCTGGTAGCTGCCGGCCATCGAGATTTCCCACGCCGCCCGCCGATTCGCGTCGGCGGAAGCCGCCGGCGGACTGTAGGGGGCGACGTCCGGATAGTGATCCTCGTAGCCGTACTCTTCGTTGACTTGCGGGATGATGCGGCCCGACGTCGCCTGGATGGAACGCTGCATCAGCATCCAGTCGTGCAGCGGCCGGTTCCATCGCTGGAAGCTGGTCATGCCGAACCACGCGGCGCCGCGATCCTGGTGCTCGTTGTCGATCGGGTGACTGGTCGCGAGGTGGTGATAGACGTCGATCCCGTGCAGGTAGGTGCCCGTCTCGTGGGTCCAGGCATCCGAGCGGAGCTGCTCCAGGTCGTCGCCGAGGTCCCACGTCACGTTCGAGTACGGCGCCAGCCGCGCGACCGCATAGCGCAGGTAGCGCCGTTCGTCTTCGCTGCCCGCTGCCGGGTGCACGCTGGTGTCGTTCGAGTTCAGGACGACGGACACGATCATGTCGCGCTCGCGCGCGTATGCCAGCATGCGTTCGAACTTCGTCCAGTACGGCAGGTTGAACCGGGTGTAATCGAATCCGGGATCCAGCACGTCGCCCGACCGCTGCGCCACCCACGGCTCGAGCGCGACGCGGAAGCCGTGCCCCGGCTGGATCGGCTCGCTCCAGAAATGATCCGTTCTGCCGTCGAGGAGCACGCGCACGCGGTTGACGGACAGTGAATGGAGCCGATCGATGGCGCCGCGGATGACGCGTTCGTCGTCCCAGCCCATGAGGAAGAACGCGGTGGTCCCGTTGAGGAAATAGTGTTCCTTCGTCCCGGTCCAGACGAAGTGCCATCGGTGGTCGGGGTCCACTGCCACCAGCCCGCGGCGCGTGCCGGCGACGGCCGTGAACCTGCCGGACAACACCTGTTGGTGGTCCGCCTGCCAATAGGTCACCGAGTACACGTAGCGACCCGGCACCGTCGGCATGAAGCGGACGTGGAACAGGCTGCCGTCGGCGGCGTCAGCGAAGCCGTCTACGGTGAGGCGTTCGGGGCGATCGGCCAGTCCGAACTCCCCCGACACGAACACGTCGGTGAACGGATTGGCGGCGGTAGGACGCGGCGCCTTCAGCGCCAGTTCGAGGAAGTCGTAACAGGTGACGGTGTCGGCGGCCTGGGAGAGCTGCAGGTCCGGCAGCGACGCCGCGGGTGGGGGTGCTCCACTGTCGGAGCGGCCGCGGGAGCATCCAGGCTGAAAGGCAACGCAGGCGAGGAGGACGGCGCGGACGACCGCGGTGGCCACGCGCCGCACGGTCAGTTGATCATCGTGCACAGTCGGGCACGCACGCGCGGGCGCCAGCGCGCCGCGTCAATTCGAGGCATCGGCCGTTCCCGGCGCCACGCGCAGCGCGGCCACGCCGCTCCGTCCCTGGAATATGCGACGCAGCTTTGACGGCCACGCCGGATCCATGCACGGCCGCTCGACGAGCGCGAAGAAGCCGATGGAGACGATCAGAATCACCGGGATCATGACCAGGGCATCGATCCCCAGGCGAACCGCGAAGCTGTCGGACGGGTAGAGATGCTTGGTGAAGCGTCCCGCCGCCAGCACGACGCAGTAATGCAGCAGATACAAGGAATAGCACATGGTGCCGAGCGCCGTGACGAGCGGGCGGCGCAGGATCCAGCTCGAGATGCGGCCGCGAAAGGCTCCGAGGTAGGCGACGAACACGCCCACCGCGATGAAGCTGGTGAATCGTCCCGACAGCATCACGGCCGCGAGCGACGTCCATGCCGCGACCGACACCACATCCCAGAGAAGCGTCCGCTGCGGCGCTTCGTTCCAGTCCGCCAGATACACGTCGGCGAGCAGGAACCCCGCGGCGAAGAATTCGACGCTGAACGGCAGGCTGTTGAACATGAGCGCCGCGTCCGCCGGCAGCAGCAGGCGCACCATCGGCACGCCGATCATCACCGCACACAGGATGGCGCGTCTCAAGGAGGCGCGCTGAACGGAGAAGACGGTCGCCAGCAGCGGGGCGAGCAGGTAGAACTGCACCTCGATTTCGAGCGACCAGGCGACGGGGTTGATGACGCTGTTGCCGTGGTAGACGAGGTTGTGCTGGTACACGAGGCTGGCCAGCAGGTTCGGCCACTGTGCGACGTCGGGCCACTTGGAGGCGTCGCTGAGCCTGTGCGCGGCGATGCCGAGCGCGAACAGGAGCAGCATCGCGATCACATACGGAGGCTCGATACGGGTGACGCGGCGGTAATAGTAGTTGCGCAGCGCCGGCCGTCCCGCCCGGCCCAGCCTCGACTTGGCGAACGGCATCGCGAGCAGGAAGCCGCTGAGCACGAAGAAGAGCTGCACGCCGTAGTGCCCGATGTCGAGCGCGCGCCGCAGCGACACGTCGAGCAGCCCGTTGTCGGCACCCTCGATCACGTCGAGGCGGCCGGCCATGTGATAGAGGATCACCGCGCCAATGGCGACACATCGCAGCCCATCGACTTCGGGGATGAAGCGGCGGCCGGCGGTAATGATGCGTAGAGTCACAGCGGTCTCTCCGGAGCGGGAGGCGGCGTCACGCGACTAGGCTCGATCCAGCCAGACTTCGCGCCAGTATGGATAGATGGCGCGCGGGCAGAACATCCGGCAGGTGCTGTAGCCGCCCTGGCACACCACGGAATCGAGAATCACCGACGGCGTCTTCATCTCCAGCATCTTGCCGGTCTTCTCGTCGACAATCCGTGTGACGCGCCGGAGCACGCGGTACTCCCCTTCGCAGTACGGGACCATCTCCGCGTCCCACAACATGCCGCGGTTCAAGTTCCCTTCGTCGAGCGTCTGGAGAATCTCCTTGTACGGCTTCACGCGAACGATTTCCCCCGGCTGCAGGTTCAGCGTCGCCGCCGGCGTCGGCTTGCCGCGGGGAATCGAGCCGCTGTAGCGCGGATACTGCGGCCCGCGCCACACCCAGTGGAAGGTGTCGTAGAACCAGCGCAGCGGCCGGCCGAGCCCGATGCCTGCCTGACTGAGGTTGTAGAACGCCGAATAGACCAGCCCCTTGAACATCTTCCAGAGGCCGACGTTGCCGGAGACGTAGTCCTCGACATACTGGCGCACGTCCCACCACTTCAGGTCGGCCGTCGCGTACGGCAGGCGTGTCGCCTGGCAGACGTAGCGCTGGCTCCCGTCGGCAGCGGTGACACAGGTGCGCGCGCGCAGGTCGGCCTCGCTGCAGACGAACACGGCGCCCGCCTCCCTCTCGGTGGCGGCTGGCGCCACATCAGCAGTCGCCTCGCTCATCGTCGCCGGCGCATCCGCCGGCTTCAGCCACGCTTCTTTCCAGAACAGCAGGCACCCCGCCTGGCATCCGCCATGCGCCTGACCGTCGCAGCGCGTGTCGAGGTGCACGGTGCGCTCGACGCGCCGGCTGCGCGTCGGGAAGACGGTGTCGCACGTCTTGTGGGCGCGCTTGTGCACCTGAAACCGCTGGCCGCAGAAGGCGAACATCTCCGGCATGAACGGCATGCCGTCGAGCTGTCCGTCGCCATCGAGCGTGCTGAGAATCTCTTCCTTGCTTCGTACCGTCACCCAATCGCCGGCGCGCAGTGCCGAAGCCTCGCAAGTGCTCTCCACCGTGAAATTCCTCGCTACAGGGTTGATGTCAGACATGTGATCGAAATCCGGCCGCTTCCTGATAGAGCGCTAAATACACGCGCTTCTGCCCGAAGGGATAGAGCAGCAACAGCGCATACGACAGGAAGAACACGGCGCTCTCGGCAACGAGCCGCGGAAACGACGGCAGGGCCGCCAGGCGCGGCACCACGGGCAGCGCGATCGCGGTGGCGACGAGCGCCGCGAGCAGCGGCGTGCTGGCCGCGCGCGCGAGATCGCGGGGACGGATAGCGGACCCGTGCGTGCCCCACAGCATCATCGGCACGGTCAGCGCCATCATCATGCCGGAGAACGCCGACGCCACGCCGACCGGCCCATACGCCAGGCCGATGCCGTAGGCCGCGGTGACGAGCGGCGCGATGACGAATGCCATCTTCAGGCTGCGCTCGATCTGCCCCTTGGCGAACAGCACCCAGCCGACCGGGTTGATCAACGCGAGCGCCAGAATCGTCGGCGCCAGGCACCTGAAGATGATGGCCGCATCGGTCCACTTCGGTCCGAGCAGCACGATGACGATATCGCCGGCGAACATGGCGCAGCTGATGGTGAGCGGCACCGTGATCGCCAGGAACAGCGAATAGCCCTTGAGGAAATAGCTGCGGAACCGCTCGGGATCGGTCTGCAGACGCGACAGCGCCGACAGCGCGACGCCGCCGAGCGACGACTGCAGCGTGTCGCTCGGAATGCTGATCAGCTGATAGGCGCGCCCGTAGATACCGAGCGTCTGCGCACCGGCGAACCGCCCGAGCAGCAGTTTGTCGAGGTTGTAGGCGAAGTACATGATCAGCCCGTTCAGGCTGACGATGCCGCCGAAGCGCATCATCGACTTCAAGCCGGTGCGGCGGCTCGGCATGGACGGCACCCAGCGCACCTGCACCCAGGCGCCGATCGTCTGCGCCAGCGGCAAGCTGACCGCCATGCCCACCAGCGCCCAGTGACGGTAGCCGGCCAGCGCCATCGACACGCCGACGGCAATGCTGATGACGAGCGCGGTCATCTCCAGCGCGGCGAGGGCGGCAAACCGCATCTGCCGCTGCAGCAGCGCCATGTGCTGGACGCCGGCGGCGTTGAACAGAAAGCCGAAGCCCATGACCACGGCCACCCAGTAGAGGCGCGGCTCGTGGTAGAAGGCGACGAGCGCGGGCGCCGCGGCGATCGAGATGGAGGCAAACAGCACCCCGATCAGCACGTTGACCCAGAAGAGCGTCGACAGCTGCGCTTCGGTGATCACCGCGCGCTGAATGGTGATCATCGACAGGCCGGCGTCCTTGAACAGGCTGAACAGGCCGGTCACCACCGTCACCATGTTCACCAGGCCGAAGTCCGACGGGTCCAGCAGCCGCGCGAGCAGCATCAGCGAGCCGATGCGGACGAAGATGTTCGTCCCTTGTGCCCCCACCCGCGCCAGCGCGCCGTGGAGGGTGCGGCGCTTCAGCTCGCCCGCCGGCACGTCGAACCGCGACTGCGGACGCGGCGCGGCCGCATCGGCGGCGGGCGACGGCAGCACGTCAGCGGCGGCATCGAGCGACGCAGCGACGTCGATCACGCTCGTTGTACTTGCAGTGGTCATCGATTAGGAGGAGACGCGCGCGTACTCGCGCCGGAGACTGCGGAGGACTTCCCGGGGTGAGGTGATGCCGGAGGCGGCTTCCCAGACGGCCGCCTCGAGCAGATCGACCGGCGTGATGGACAGCCGCAGTCGCGCGCGCTCCGCCGCCTGGTATTGCCACGCCCGCCGGTCCCAGGCCTTGAGCATCACGCGGAACAGCCAGCGCGCGTAGGTCCGGCGGTGCGAGCGCGTCACGCGCTCGAACTCGCCGGCCGAGAAGAAGTCCCGGCCGTGGCGCTGCAGGATCGCCAGCTCGTCACAGGTGCCGCGCCCGGTCACGCGCACGGTAGTGCTCACGGCCTCGTCATGGACGCGCGAGAACGTCAGCACCTGGTGGATGAAGCCGTACCGGGCGCCACCCTTCAGCACGCGGACGAAATATTCGATGTCGGCCGCGAGGAGGTCTTCGTCGAAGAAGTGGCCGTTGACGGGCCTGATCGGCAGGCGAATCAGGTGATTGGTCGGGCCGCCGAGAAACCCGCGCTGGCCGCGGAAGAACTGCCGGCAGACCTCCTGCCCTTCCAGCACTTCCTCGGGAAAGTCCGGGCCCTCGCTGACCACCGTGCGGCCGTGAATCTTGTAGGACGCGACGATCTGCACCGAGGGATGGGCGTCGGCGAGATCGACCATGCGCCGCAGGCAGTCGGGCAGGAGCAGGTCGTCGGCGGCGACGTATTTCAGGTACTGCGCATCCGGCGCAATCAACGCCGCCGCGCGGTTGTAATTGGCCACCACCGGCAGCAGCGTGTCGTTGTGGTGGATGCGCACGCGCGCGTCGCCGGCGTAGCGCTCGGCGATGCGCCGCGTGGCGTCGGTGCTGCAGTTGTCGACGATCACGTACTCGAAGTCGTCGAAGCTCTGCGACAGCACGCTCTCGATGCACTGCGCGAGGTAGCGCTCCCCGTTGTAGACCGGCGTGGCGACGCTGACTTTGGGCATCTGTCGAGTCCGTCCCGGCTAGCCTTCGATCGCGCGCAGGCGGGCGAACGCGTTCGCGCCGCCGTGCCGCGTCTTGCCGAGGCGCTCGCTCTCCTTCAGCAGCCGGCGCATCTTCCAGGCTTCCCACGTCTGCGCCAGCCGCCGCACCACGTAGTTGGTGTGCAGCCTCCAGGAGCCGTCCATCATGTGGATGCCGAGATCGCCGAAGCGGTTCCAGTTGCGCGTGTCGCAGACGTCGTCCGGGAAGAGGACCGTGATGCTGCTCCACAGCCCCGGGTTCTCCGCCAGCGTCCGCGTCAGCAGGCCAGGGCCGGTGGTGTTGAGGATGTGGAACTCGGCGCGCGACAGCCGCGGCATGCCGCGCATCATCGGCGCCACCCACGCCGGGTCCTGCTGCGCCGTGACACAGTTGTCGATCACCGCTTTCAGCAGGGGATGGCCGGCCGCGCAGCCGAAGGCGTAGTTGCCGATCTGCCAGTCCATGTCGTGCGTGCGGCGCAGGTACTCGCTGAAGGTGAGGCCCTCGAACGGGAAGACGCAGCCGGTCTCCAGCAGCCCGGAGAGGCCGGACGCCAGCAGCACGTCGAGGTCGAAATAGAAGCCGCCGTAGTGATACACGGCCAGGTAGCGGAAGAAGTCGTAGCGCTGGATCCGGTAGGGAAACGCGTCGAACATCGCCCGATACTGCGGGAACTCGCGATCGATGAACCGCTCGACGTCCTCGTTGTCGAAGAACAGGTAGTCGAAGTCGGGGTTCATCAACTTCAGGTTCGCGGCCACGGCGCGCTGCTGCAGCGGCAGGCGCGCGGACCTGGCGGTCTGGATGATGCGCTTGGGAATGTGTGGATGCATTGCTACTTGGTGAGAATGAACTCGCCGAACACGAGCATGTCGATGCCGCTGCCGAAGAACACCCGGATGGCGTCGCGCGGGCTGCGCACGATCGGCTCGCGGAAGCCGTTGAACGACGTGTTGACGAGCATCGGCAGGCCGGTCGTGTCGCCGAAGGCGCGCAGCAGCGACGCGAACCGCGGGGCCGCGTCGCTGCCCACGGTGTGCACACGCACGCTCGCGTTCGGCCCCGGAAGGATGTGACGGAAGCGCGCGCGATCCTTCGGCGCGTAGTCGCATTCCATGAACGGCGAGACGGCCGGGCCGTCGAACTCGCTGCGCACCGACGCCTCGAGGCCGCTCAGCGCGTAGCCGCGCCACAGCTCGCGCTGCTTCAGGAAGCGGTTCAGGTTCTCCAGCACGTAGGGGACGAACGGGTTGGCGAGAATCGACCGCGCGCCGAGCGCCCGCGGCCCCCACTCCATCGGGCCGTCGAACCAGGCGACCAGGCGTCCCTTCTTCAGCGCGTCCACCGCCACCGCCAGCGATTCCGCCGGCGACGCCCACTGATAGTTCAGCTTGCAGTTGTCGAGCGTCGCCTTGATCTCTTCGGCATCGAACGCGGCGCCGAGAAACGGCGAGACCGCCTGGCGCTTGCCCGTCGCCCACAGCGCTCCGCCGACGCAGAGACCGGCGTTATCGGGGTTGACGGGAACGAAGACGTCGCTGAACTGCCCACTCTGCTTGACGCGTGAATTGAAATAGCTGTTGGTGAACAGGCTGCCGCCGACGCAGAGCGACGCTCGTTCCGGGTGCTTCTGCCGGACCCGGGACAGCAGCTCGATCAGCAGATCGCCGATGCGCGCCTGGAGCGCGGCGGCGATCCGCGACGCGGTGTGCGGCAGTTCGCGGCCGCGCCACGCCTCCACCCGGCTGCGCCAGTCGGCCAGCACCGCGAGCCCTTCCGCGTGCAGCGAGAAGAGCGACGTCGCGCGCTCGTCGCGCCATTCGGGCTCCAGCCGCGCCAGTGCCTCGAGCCGCTGCTCCTTCCCCTGCGCGGTGAAGCCGAGCGTCTCCGCGCACTGGGAATAAATCTCCGAGAATCCCGTCCCTCGCCACGGCCAGTCGAGGCGCCGGACGACGCGCCCCTCCCCTTCCCACACGCTCACGTAGGGCGGCTCGTGATCGCAGATGAGGATCGTCGCCGCGTCCATCGGCGAGGGGAGGAACGCCGCGCAGGCGTGCGCGAAATGGTGGTTGAGGCGGATGTGCCGGGCTCCGCTGATGGGATGCGCATCTTCGGCGGTGACGTAGGTCGCGACGTCGCTGCGGCGATGACCCGTGCGCGCGAGCAGGTCGTCGAGCGCCTCCTCCGGCAGTCCGGACGGACCGTCGCCGGCCGCGCGCACGCGCGTCACGCGCTCCTGTTCGCAGATGCCCACGATGCGGTCGCGCGTGCTCACGCTGACGCAGGCGTGGCTGTCGCGGCCGCCCAGGCCGACGACCAGTTCGGTCGAGGGCGCGAGCGGCGCGGCGGTGGCGAGCAGAACTTCGGAGGTGGTTGCCATCACGACTCCTCTAGTCGAGGGTGAACTCCGTGCGCCAGTCGCCTTCCTCGTGGAACTCCGGCTGGTCCGCCTTGTCCAGCACGTAATCCCCCATCACGAGGCAGTCAATGCCGGTCCGCATGAAGCATCGATACGCGTCGTCGGGCGTGCAGACGATCGGCTCGCCGCGCACGTTGAAGCTCGTATTGACGACCACGCCGTAACCGGTCTGCTGCTTGAACGAGCTGATCAGCTGCCAGTAGCGCGGGTTGACGGACTTGTTCACCGTCTGGATGCGCGCGGAATAGTCGACATGGGTGATGGCCGGCAGGTCCGAGCGCAGGAAGTAGAGGCGCTCGGACAGGCCGAGGTCGTTGTAGTTGGCCGGCGGCGTGCGCCGCTTTTCCTTGCGCACCGGCACGACGAGCAGCATGTAGGGCGACGGCGAGTCGAGCTCGAAGTGATCCTGCACGTCCTCCTCGAGCACCGCCGGCGCAAACGGCCTGAACCCTTCGCGGAACTTCGTCTTCAGGTTCATTTTCTTCTGCATCTCCGGGTTGCGCGCGTCGCCGATGATGCTGCGGTTGCCGAGCGCGCGCGGGCCGAACTCCATGCGCCCCTGGAACCAGCCGACCACCTGCCCCTTGGCGAGCTTGGCCGCCACGACGCGACTCAGTTCGCAGAAATCCGTGTAGTGCGCCGCCACCCCCTCGTACTTGCCGATGGTGCGCTCGATCTCCCGCGGCGAGAACTCCGGGCCGAGCAGCGAGCCGCGCATCGCGTCACCGTCTTCCGGCACGTGACGCTCCTGCCGCTCGCGGATGTGCCACACCGCGTAGGCGGCGCCGATCGCGCCGCCGGCATCGCCCGCCGCCGGCTGCACCCAGATGTTGTCGAAGATGTCCGCCTTGAGAATCTTGCCGTTGGCGACGCAGTTGAGGGCGACGCCGCCCGCCAGCACGAGGTTGCGGCTGCCGGTGAGCTCGCGCGCCGAGCGCGCCATCCGCAGCACGATCTCCTCGGTCACCTGCTGGATGGCGTAGGCCATGTTCATGTAGACCTGATCGATCTCGGATTCGGGGTTGCGCGCCGGCACGCCGAGCAGCTCCTCCCACTTCCGCTCCTTGACCATCTTCAGGCCGGTGGCGTAGTCGAAGTAGTCCATGTTCAGCAGGATCGAGCCGTCGTCGCGCAGGTCCACCATGTCGCTGAGGATCTTGGAGACGAACTCCTTCGTCTGCGGCGAATCCGGGTTCCCGTACGGCGCCAGCCCCATCAGCTTGTACTCGCCGCTGTTGACGCGGAAGCCGGTGTAGTAGGTGAACGCCGAGTAGAGCAGGCCGACGGAGTGCGGGAACGCGAGCTCGCGCATGATGCGGATGTCCTTGCCGAACCCGTGGCAGATGGTGGCGGTCGCCCATTCGCCGACCCCGTCGACGGTGAGGATGGCCGCGTCGTCGTAGGGCGACGGATAGAACGCGCTCGCCGCGTGCGAGAGGTGATGTTCCGGGAAGAACACCGGCACCTCACCCTCCCCCACTTCCCGCAGATGGTCGCGGAGCAGCCGCTTCATGAACAGCTTCTCCTTGATCCACACGGGGATGGCCGAGGCGAAGCTGGTGAGGCCGGCCGGCGCGAAGGCGTGGTAGGTCTCGAGCAGCCGCTCGAACTTGAGGAACGGCTTGTCGTAGAAGGCGACCGCCTGCAGGTCGGCGTACTTCAAGCCGGCCTCGGCGAGTACATATCGAGCCGCATGGACCGGGAAGGCCGGGTCGTGGCGCTTGCGCGTGAAGCGTTCCTCCTGCGCGGCCGCGACGATCTTGCCGTCCACCAGGAGTGCCGCTGCGCTGTCGTGGTAATACGCCGATATGCCGAGAATCGCCGGTTTCATAATGCTCGATTCGCCCCTCCGGGCCGTTAAAACAGCGTGTAAATGAACGGAGCGATTGCCGAACCGCTCGTCAGGACGATGAGCACGCCGAAGCCAAGCAGCACGGCGAGCAGCGGTACCAGCCAGAATTTCTTCCGCGCCCCGAGGAAACCCACCAGATCAGCCATGAACCCCATCGCACTGCTCCCTTCTAGTAAACGTTCTCGATGTCCTTGCCGACGTACGTATGGTTGCGGTCGCGCATCACCGAGCCGCGGCCGGCCTTGAACCCGCGCAGCTGCAGCGCGTCGGCCCCGAGCATCCGCCGCAGCACGCCGATCGGCGTCACCACGACGTAGAAGACGACGGCCAGAATCACGCGCGATACGACCGAGCCGATCAGCTCCGACAATCCAAACCAGACGACCGCGGCGGGGCGGAAGATGGCCGGCGCCGCCATGGTGACCACCTGCGCGATGGCCGCCGCCACCAGGTATCCGTTCCGATGGCTGCGGATGGCCACCAGCAGCAGGATGAGCACGGCGGCCATCCCGGTGTCCTTGGCCTGCTCCTTCGTCGGTTGCCGCCGCAGTACGTCTGTCCAGCTCTTGATCATTGGTTGTTCCTTGAAACGCGATTGAGCGCGAGCTGCCTCGCGCCGATCGACGGGTGGAGAACCCATTTGTGAGTGAGCGCCCCCGGCTGCAGCGCCGGGACCTGCGCGGCGGCCGCGCCCGCCGCCACGAGAAGGGGCGTCGTCCCTTCGGCGATGATCAGCAGCGTCAGGCACCACAGGATGCCGATCTGCGTGAAGGACGCCTCCGAGAAGTTGTAGAAGAGCACCAGCAGCCAGAGCGTCAGGCGCAGCCGCGCGTAGGGATCGCCCTGGATGAACGGCGCCTTGATGCGGCGGAAGCCGGCCAGCAGCATGATGACGAGCAGCGCCACGCCGACCGCCCCGCACTCGAGGTAGACCTCGATGTAGCCGTTGTGCGCCTGCACGATATGCGCGCCGATCGCGTTCCACATGCGCGTCATGCGCTCGCCGGCCCAGAAGCTCTTGAAGCCGGCGCCGAACAGCGGGCTGACGTCGGCGTTGAGCAGGATTTCCCAGGCGCCCGTTCTCGTCGTCAGCGTCATGTCGCGTCCCAGGCTGAGGACGACGAACTCCGTCACGTGCAGCACCGAATCGGCCACGAACCAGAGCAGGCTGCCGCCGATGGCGTAGATCTCGACGAACCGCAGCCGCTGCGTCACCTTCGGCGAACGGGTCAGCACCAGCACGGCCACGCCGACGATCGAGCAGAAGACCGCCGTGGCGCAATTGGCGATGCGCAGCAGCCACAGCGTCATGAGCAGCAGGATGGTGCAGTCCATCCACTCGTAGGCCGCCTTCTTCTCCGGCGACGCGCGGCGCGCCAGCAGGTCGGCGACCGCGAAGACCACGGCCACGAGCAGCAGCGCCCCCAGCGTGTTCTTGTGCGTGGTGACCCCCACGTACATCAGGTCGTTCATGCTGTAGCCGGTATAGGTGCGCCCGAGCTCGGGGTAGAACCTGACGAACACCACGGACAAGGGGATGAGCAGATAGGAGACGCGAAGGAAGGCGCCGGTGATCGCGTCGATCGGATCACGCTCGGTGAGCAGCACCATCACCATCACGACGTTGCCGAAATCCTTGAAGAGGCGCTTGAACGCCACGAACGGGTAATCGGACCAGAGCACGCTCGCCAGGCAGTAGGCGTAGAAGATGAACAGCCAGCGGTTCGACTGAATGAGCTTGCCGAACGCCACCTGCCGCTGCATGAGCACGAAGATGCCGATGGCGATGAGCACCAGGAACGTCGCGCGGTCGGCCGGGCTCCCTTCGAGGTAGGCGTCAACGGTGGCCGCCTGTCCGGACTGGAACCATTCCGAGACCGGCCGCGAGGCGCACACCACGACCCAGGCGACGACGATCCACGATGCGCTCGACACCGACGGCCGCCGCTGGACATCTCTCTTCCACAGCCAGACGACCAGGCCAAGGAACAGGAGGAGCGCTATCTGCGGTGGCACGGTGACGGATGTGTGTTACGCGAAGACGACGCGGTAGACCCGGTCCACGACGGACGACGTGCTGCGGGCCAGGGACGTAATCTGGACGACGCCGACGGTCAGCACCACGGCGGCGGCAAACGGGATCAACTGCTGCGCGCCGTGCAGGCCGAAACCCTGCAGCCCGCGGTGCAGCAACTGCAGCAGCACCACCTGGCCGATGTAGGCGAACAGCGAATACTTGCCGAGCTCGATCACCTGGCGCTGGACGGCGCCGTCGGATCCCCACTTGACGCCGGCGAGATAGATCAGCGCCACGCTCAGGCAGACCCCGACGACCTGCACCGGAAACAGCACGTTCCAGCGCGTGACGACGAACAGGTAGAGGACGTAGGCGGCCAGCAACGGGAGCGGCCGCCGCAGCAGCCCGTTGATGCGGCCAATCGGGCACGTCCCGATCGCCATCCCCAGCATCGCCATGGACATCAGCTCGAGGTTGACGCTCGTGCGTCCGGTCGCGCTCGCCACCAGCGCCGTCGTCACCGCCGCGGCGCCGATGCCGGGCAGCGACAGGCGGAACCGGTCGGACGCGTGGAGGAGGAACGGCGCGAGCAGGAGGAAATAGCTGATCGGCACCAGGACATCGAAGGCCGCCCGCCCGTTGCCGGTCACGTAGACCTCGTAGGCGTTGCGCGCGAATGCCGCCACGCTCAAGTCGCCGCCGTTGTAGTTGCGGCTCATCACCGACCCGATGGCCAGGTTGAGCAGCGTGAACAGGAGCAGCAGCTTGCCGCCGCGGACGAGCAGCCGCCGGTAGGTGCGGCGGTCGGGGCTCGTCCCCTTCCCGAGATAGACGTTCGAGACGATGAAGCCGGTGATGAAGATGAACGACGGCGTGAGAAACCGCAGATACCGATAGAGGTCCCACTCCAGCGTCACGAAGTAGTTCATCCAGTGGTAGAGCACCATGATCAGCACCAGGGCGCCCTTGGTGAAGTCGAGTGCGTCGTTGCGCGACGAGGCGGACGCCGGCCGGCGGTTCGCCGCCGGCTCCGCGTCACGCACCGTGGCGGCGGCCAGCGTCATTCGTTCACTCCGTGTGCGGCCGTGACGGGCGCTTGCGGCAGCAGCGCCGGCCCGGAGAGCTCGCGCAGGATGGAGACGTACTTGTCCTTTTCGCGCGTCCAGGACAGCCGCTCGCGCGCCACCGGCAGCCGCCGGCGGTATTGCTCGAGGTTCAGCGACCCGTCCGCGACCCCGTCGAGCAGCGCGGCCAGCGCATCCGAGTCGGCGGGTGGATAGAACATGCACTCGTCGGCGCGCAGGTAATGGCTGATCGCGGTGCTGCGCACCGTGATCGACGGCAGGCCGAGACAGGTGTACTCGATCAGCTTGAGCGGCAGCGCCACGTCGGAGATCGGCGTGACGTCGAGCGGCACGAGGCCGACGTGGCAGTCGGCGAGCACCTTCGGAATCTCGTGCAACGGGTAGACACGATTGATGAACTCGACCCGATCCTCCACCCGGTGCGTGGCGATCAGCTCTTTCAGCGTCGCGCTGAAGTCGCCTTCGCCGATGATGCGCACGCGGATGCGGTCGCCGCGCCGCGCCTTCGCCACCGCCTCGATCAGCGTCTTGAGGCCGTAGCGTCCGAGGATCGTGCCGTGGAACACGAACCGGACGACGTCGCGCACCGGGGGAACCGGGATGGGGGTGAACAGCCGGTCATCGGCGAAGTTGGCCACCACGTCGATCGACTCGCGCCGATATCCATGGTTGGCGGCCATCGCGTCCCGGACCGGCTCGTTGACGGTCATCGTCCGGCTGGCGAACGCCACGCTGAGCTTTTCGATCAGCAGCAGCAGCCGGTACGACCAGTTCCTGTTCGCGCCCGTGTACTTGGAGCTGAACGTCTCGGGCATCGGATCGTGAATGTCGAGGATGACGCGCGCGCCGAAGAGTCTCGGGACGAGCACCGAGAACACGAGCGCGTCCGGCATGTTGTTGACATGCACGATCCGATAGCGCCTGCTGACGAACAGCCGCGTGGAGAGCGCGAAACAGCGCAGGAAGAACGCCAGGTAGGCCCAGACGTAGCCCGCACGGGAGCGCGCGCGATAGCGCTGCTGCGCCACGCGGAACACCCGTACGCCACGCACCGTTTCCACCGAGGCGCGACCCGACCGGCTGAGGGCGATGAAATCGACCGCGAAACCCGCTTCGGCAGCGGCCTCGGCGGCGCGAATCACCCGCGGATCGGTTTCGTAGTTGGTGTAGGCGATCATCAGGACCGCCGTCGATCGACGCTTCGGCATGGACGTGTAGGTGAAAGGCGGTGACGAGGGGGCTGCCGGCTAGTCGGGCTGGCCGAAGAACCCGCGGATCGTCTGCACGACGTAGGCGGCCTGGTCGTCGTTCAGCTCCGGGTAGATCGGCAGCGCGAGCGTGTGTTCCGCCGCCGCTTCGCTCTCCGGGAAGTCGCCGCGGTTGTAACCGAGATCCTTGAAGCACTCCTGCAGGTGCATCGGGACCGGGTAGTAGACCTCGGTGCCGATGCCGTTCTTCTGCAGATGCGCCTTCAGCTCGTCGCGGCGGTCCACCCGGATCACGTACTGGTTGAAGACGTGCCGCTCCGTGACTTCCGTCGGCAGCACCACGTTGCGGTCGCGAATCAGCTGCTCGCCGTCCTGGCGCGTCTGCTTCCAGTCCCGGGTGTCGGAGACGATGAGACCCGATTCGGCAAACAGCCGGTCGTAGCGCAGTGCGTTGCGGCGCCGTCCCTCGGTCCACGCATCGAGGTGCGGAAGCTTGGCCGAGATGATCGCCCCCTGCAGCGCGTCGAGGCGGAAGTTGCCGCCGACGATGCGGTGGTAGTACTTCGGCTGCGAGCCGTGCGCGCGCAGGATGCGCAGCCGCTCGGCCCGCTTCGGGTCGTTGGTCACGACCATGCCGCCGTCGCCGGCCGCGCCGAGATTCTTCGAGGGGAAGAAGGAGAAGCAGCCGTAGTCACCGATGGTGCCCGACGAGCGGCCCTCGTAGCGCGCCCCGATCGACTGCGCCGCGTCCTCGATGACGACGATGCCGCGTGCCGATGCGACCGCCATCACCGCCGCCATGTCGGCGGACTGCCCGTAGAGGTGCACGGGGATGATGGCCTTGGTGCGCGCGGTGATCCGCGCCGCCACCTGGTCGACGTCCAGGTTGTAGGTCACGAGGTCGATGTCCACGAACACCGGCGTCGCGCCGACGCGTGAAATGGCGCCGACCGTCGCGAAGAACGTGTAGGGCGTGGTGATGACCTCGTCGCCCGGTCCGATGCCTTCCGCCATCAGGCAGATCAGCAGCGCGTCGCTGCCCGAGGACACGCCGATGGCGTGCGGCGCCTTGCAGTAAGAGGCAATCGCCTCCTCGCATCGCTGCACGTGCGGCCCGAGGATGAAGTGCTGCGATTCCATGACGCCATGGATCGCCTGTTCGAGCTCGGTCCGGATGGTTTCGTACTGCGCCTTGAGATCTAGCAACGGGACATTCATGCGACCACCGATTCTGTTTTGAAGGAACGGTAAGATTTCAGGCCTTTGCTCAACTCCGTCGGAAGCGCCTCTTCTTCGGACAGATCCAGGCAGACGAGCGTGCCGTCCGGCGCCGCCTGGTAGCGATACCCGCTCTCGGGGCAGCGCAGGATGCCGTCGGCGTCGGGACTGCCGAGGCGATGACCGTGCCGGCTCATCCAGCCCACCTGGCGGCCGGGGTTGCCGACGATCAGCGCATAGTCGGGCACGTTCTTCGTCACCACGGCGCCGGCGGCGACGAAGGCGTAGCGCCCGATCGTCACGCCGCACACCACCGTGCAATTGGCCCCCAGCGTCGCGCCGCGCCGCAGCACCGTCGTCTCGTACAGCGAGTGGCGGTTCACCTGCGACCGCGGATTGCTGACGTTGGTCAGCACGCACGACGGCCCGAGGAACACGTCGTCCTCGATGACGATGCCGGAGTAGACCGAGACGTTGTTCTGGATCTTCACGTTGTTGCCGACGATGGTGTTGCCGTCGACGTTGACGTTCTGGCCGATGATGCAGCGCTGGCCGATGCGCGCGCCCTTCATCACGTGCGCGCCGTGCCAGATCTTGGTGCCGGCGCCGATCTCGGCGCCCTCGTCGACGTGCGCCGACTGGTGCGCGAAGTAGTCCTGCGCCGGCTTCGGCGCCTCGACCGGCAGCTCCACCGGCACGCGGCCGCCCTCGAGCAGCGCGCGCTGGCACGAGTCGAGGATCTTCAGCACGCGCAGCCCCTCCGCGCCATCGGTCACCGGGCGCGTCCGCGTCTGCACGCAGTTGACGAAGTGCTGGCATTCCTCGCGCAGCGGCTCGACCTTGCGGATGTCGACCGGCTGCTGTTCGCCCTTGACCGCCGTCGGGATGCGGTTCTTCCACTCGACCTTGTGCGGATACAGCACCAGCTTGTGCTCCGCGCCGTCGTCGAACACCGCCATGTGTTCCGAGCCGACGACGACGAGGCGCTGCTCCTTCACCGGGTGCAGCCAGCTGACGAAGATGTGGCCCTGGACGCCGCTGGCGAACTCGAACTGGCTGAGCGTGACGTCGTAGAGGTGCGGGTTGAGATACGCGCCGCCCTGCGCGCTGACGCGCACCGGGCTCTCCTCGAGCAGCGCCAGCATCACCGAGATATCGTGCGGCGCGAAGCTCCAGAGGATGTTCTCCTCGTTGCGGATCTTGCCGAGGTTGAGCCGGTTCGAATAGACGTACTGAATCTTGCCGAGGACGCCCTGCTGAATGAGCTCCTTCAGGCGGATGACGGCGGGGTGGTAGCGCAGGATGTGGCCGACCATCAGGATGCGGCCCTTCTCCTCGGCCAGCTTGACCAGCGCCTCGCCGTGCGCGACCTCGATGGCCAGCGGCTTCTCGACGTAGACGTCCTTGCCGGCCTCGAGCGCGGCCTTCGCCATCTCGAAGTGCGTGACCGCCGGCGTCGCCAGCGCCACCGCCCGGATCGACGGGTCGGCCAGCACCGCGCGGTAGTCGCGGACGAACGCCACCGACGGATACTCCTTTGCGCAGGCGAGCTCGGCACGCTCGCTCGCATCACAGACGGCGGCGAGCGCGCCGATGTCGTGGAAGTTCCGGACGAGATTCTTCCCCCACGCTCCCATTCCGACGACTGCAATCCCCGCCATGGACTCTCCTCGTTGGTCGACCGTCATTCCGAACTCCTTTTCTCCTGAAAGCTCAACCCTTGGCACAACTGGGTTCATTGACCGGCTGCCGCAGCACGCGGCGCTTCACGAGCGCGCGCAGCCGCGCCATCTGCTCGTCCCGATGGAATCTGCGCAACGCGGCAGGGACCGGGCTCTGCCTGCCTGCGACCCACGCCGTGGCATACCCGGCCATCAGCGACGCACCGCCCAACACGAGCGGCGGGTTCTTCATCTGAAACACGCCGCGCAGCAACTGCCAGAGCGGGTGGCCGCCGACCAGGTACTCTTCCTGCCCGTGCCGGAAGCGCGCGCGCAGGATGCCGCGGTCGGCCGTCCCCATGGCGCGGTGATGCAGGCACGTCCGCTCGACGAAGGTCCGCGTCGTCCACCCCTGCATGCGCGCGGTGGTCACCGCCACCCAGTCGATGCCGCCTTCCTTCACCGGCGTGTAGCCGCCGATCTGCTCGAAACACGCCCGCCGGAAGAACTGGCAGGCGCCCGAGACATGGTTGACGTCGGCGAACTGGTGCGCGTAGCTGTGCGCGCCGGGATTGGCTTCGTCTTCGATGAACGGGGTGCCCGCCACGCCTAGCGCCGGCATGGCGGCGAAGCGGCTGATGAGGAACTCGTAGTAATCGGGCGGCAGCGTGATGTCCGCATCGAGGTTGCCGACGAGATCGAACTCGACGTCGCGCATCGACTCGTAGGCCGCGTTGACCGCGTGCGCCTTGCCGGCGAAGTGACGGGCGGCGTTGCGCTCCCGCCGCAGCAGCCGAATCCACTGGTGCTCGCGCGCATACGACCGCACGATCTCGTCGGTGCGATCGGTCGAGCCGTCGCTGACGATGGTCCAGCAGACCGGCAGCACGGTCTGACGCGCGACGGACTGGATGAGGCCATCGAGGTGCGATTCCTCGTTCCGCGCCGGCGTCATCAGCGCGTAGCGGAATGCCGGGCGGCGTTCAGACATGTGTCACCGAGAGCTTCTCGAGCAGCAGCGCCAGCGCCTTCACCATCGTCCCCTGGCCCCAGTGCAGCATCGGGGTCGTGACCGTCGTCCAGCCGAGATCCCGGTAGTAGAAATGACCGTCCTCATCCTGCATGTTGTCGATCGTCCACTCGGCGACGGCGATGGCGCGCTCGAGCAGCGCGGGTTGTTCGTCCGAGAACGCGGCCAGGACTTCAATCGCCTGCGCGGCGCACTGGATGTCGACGGGATAAGTGCGGTCGTGGAAGTACTTCGGCCGGCCGTCCGCCTCGAAGAAGTTCGCCTCGAAATAGCGCAGCCCCCTGGCGAGGTGGCCGTCGAACCGGCAGTCGGAGGTCGCCGTGCGGTAGGTCCGCAGCGCCGCGAGGTTGTAGCCGGTGTGAAAGTTGTCGATCCAGTGATACTTCGGCTCCTCGGCGTAGAACCACGCGCCGTCCGGGCGCTGGCGCGCGCACGTGTAGGTCATCGCGCTCCGCGCCGCCGCGCAAGCGTCCTGGTTGCCGGTGACCGAGGCGAGGCGCGCCAGGAACGCCGCGCCCATCGCGTTGGAGTTGTGGATCGACGACTGGCGGTACGAGATGTAGCTGAGGCAGCGGCCGGTTTCGGTGACCTCGGCGGGCAGCGACAGGATCCACCTGCCGATGCTCTCGGCGACTTCCAGGTCGCGCGCATCCTGAAACTGGTCATACGCTTCGAGGAACGCCTGGCCGATCAGCGCGCTCCAGATCAGCAGCGGCTCGCCCAGAGGCCGGCGTCCGCTTCTCGTCGCGTATTCGTAGGGATCGCCCCAGCAGAAGTCGGTGTATCCCGGTGCGCGATTGGTAATCAGCCAGTCCAGGCAGGCCCTCGCTTCGTCGCGAACGCGCGCCGGGGCGCCGTTGCGGCACATCACCAGGTACCCCCACGCCATGTAGCCGCGGCCGATCGCCGACTCGTGCGGGCGGACACCGATGAACGGACGGACGTTGAACGGCGTGCGCAGCACCACCTGCTGCAGCGCCCGCATAGGCAGCACTCGCCCGCCGGTCAAGGGAAACAGGATCGAGGAGTTGCCGTCCGCCGGTTCGTAGGCGCGGTAGCGATGCCCCTGCACCCAGGCCACCGCCCGGTCGAGGCTCTGCGCCACGCGCCGCTCGATCGAAGGCGTCGTCACTGCGCCGCCGCCACGGCGCGCTCCGCGCGCGCCAGCCGAATCGACGCGCGAACGCGCTCGGCGAGCAGCAGCGAATAGTTGCCGAGGGAAAAGTCCGCGGCCTGGAACTGCCCCGCAAACGTCACCGGGAGCCCCTTCTTGCCGCTCAATCCCCGCTTGAAGTGGTACGTCCCCGGATTGCGCTCGGGATCCACGCCATTGAGGTCGTAGCGGCGCACGCCGGCCGACTTGAGCGCCTGCACGATTTCCCACTGCACGAGGTAGGCGGCCGACGTCTGCATGCCCTGCTCGTCGGTCGCGCCGAACAGGTAGACGGCGGTGTCGCCGACGGCGCTGTAGATGGCCCCGGCGCAGGGACGGCCGTCCTGATAGGCGACGACGCTGCGCATCTGCAGCGACGCCGGAAGAGCCTGCTGCAGCTGGCGGTGCCGGGCGATGTCGGCGGACGGCGTGAACTGCTTGCGCGCCAGCATCCGTTCGTAGACCGCGGTGAAGTCGTCGAACAGGTCGACGCCCGTCCCCGCGACGATCGTCAGGCCCGACCGCTCGGCCTTGCTCAGGCAGTTGCGCCATTTCTTGTCGAGGTCGCGGCGCAGCTCGTCGAGGTCGGGACTCAGATCGAGGAGCAGCGAATGCTTCGGGCGAACATGCGCCAGCGGCGAGAACCCTTCGTCGATGAGCGCCTCGATGCAGGCGCCGTCCTGCTCCACGAGCAGTCGCGGGTTGATGCGCAGCACCATGCCGCGCCGGCGCACGTATTCCTCGCGCAGCCCGCGCACGGCCTGCCGGAACGCGGCTGGACTCGAGTCGTCTCCGCGACGCGAGATCGGTCCCCACAGCACGTAGGCGATGCCGGCACGCAGCAGCGGCAGTTGCCACAGGCGGACTTCCGCCGCGCCGACGAGGTCGCCGCCGCGCCGGAGCGTCACGCGTTCCACGGCGCCGAAGCGGCCGTTCGACGCGCCCTGCTGCCACACCTGATACAGGTTGGCGTCCTTGAACTCCGCGATGCGCTCGAACCACGCGCCGGGGGCGGCGGTCTCGATGTCGATGCGGTCACTTGCGAGCGACGGTGTCACGCTTCCTGAATCCTTCCGACCAGTTTGAGGACTTCGCGCTTGGCGGGGACGGCCATCGCCATCCAGTCGTAGCCGCCGTGCATCTTCAGCAGAAACTCGAGCGGCCAGTCGTGCAGCGTCACGTTGACCCGCCCGACGAGCGGTGACGCGTCACCGACGCTCCGCTCGACGGGCACGTTCGCGAACACCCGCTCGTAGCCCGCGTACCCGGCCGCCGCCAGCACGCCGTCGCTGCACGAGCCATAGGGCAGCGACAGCATCGCGACGCGCGTTCCGGTGATCGTCTCGAGCGTCTCGCGCGACGTCACGAGCTCGGCGCGCAGGCGCTCGGTGTCGAGCGTCGCCAGGCGCGGATGCGTCACGGTGTGCGAGCCGACCTTGACCAGCCGCCGGTCGAGCCGCCGCAGGCAGTCGGCGGACATCAGGACATCGCCGGCATCGGCCGCCTGCGGCGCATCGCTCGCCCACCCGGCCGCCCTGCCGAGGAAGCCGGTGGGGACGAAGAGCACGGAGGGGACGCCGTAGACGGCGAGGATCGGAAGCGCGTTGTCGAAGACGCTGCGCAGCGCGTCGTCGAAAGTGACCGCCACCGCGCGCTCCTGGCCCGCTTCGACGCGCACATCGGCAAAGACCGGAACCCTCCGGCGGACGAGCTGCGCGATCTGCCGTTCGAATCGCTCGACGCCCGCGGCCGGTACCGCGTGATAGGTCAGCACCACCGGCGGCCGCTCCGGCGCGCGGCCGAACAGCAGCCGGGCGAGCGCATGCTGCACGCACCGGCAGGCGTAATAGGCGATGGAGATCGCCAGGACGAGAATTCGCTTGATCACGATATGGGCGTCGTTGCCGACGGAGATCTAGTCGCGGTAGCGGAGGATCGAGAGGCCCCAGTAGGCCGCCACGACGGCGCCGCTGTAGGCGAGCTTCTGAAAGATGCGAATGGCCAGGTGCTTGGGCGCGAGCAGCGCCGGCACGGTGAGCACGGCGCAGGCGCAGAAGACGGCGGCGTTCCTGGCGATCAGGCCGTCGGAAGGCAGCGTGCCGACGCGCATCCGCTCGCCGTCGATGGTGCCGGCTCGCAGCAGGCGCCTGACGTGATACCCCACCGTGCAGCGCTCCGGCGGAATCGTTTCGGTGACCACCGCCTCGTCGCACCAGACGAAGACGTGGCCGCGTGCGAACTGCCGCGCGAAGAAGTCGGTGTCCTCGCCGCCGGTGCGCCCGAACGCGGGATCGAACCAGTTCTCGCCCTCGTCCACGACCGTGCGCCGGACCAGGACGTTGCCCGTACGGGCGTCCTTCGCCGCGATGCGCGCGCCAGTCGGCAGCCGCCGCCTCCTGAACACGCGGCCGTTCTTCAGCCACGCGGGCGCGTTGGCCGGAAACTCCGGCTCGACGGGTGCCAGCACTCCATGTGCGTCGTGCGCGGTCATCGTGCGGTGCAGGTGCAACAGCCACTCGCGGCCGGGCGTCTCGTCGTCGTCGATGAAGGCGAGCAGATTGCCCGTGGCATGTTGGATGGCGCGGTTGCGCGCGAGCGAGATGTTCCGCTCGGGTTCGCACTCGTAGGTGAAGCCAATCCGGGATCCGCGGGCGGCGCGCCGGACGACGTATTCCGACGACCGGTCGGCGTCGTTGTCGACGACGACCACGTCAAAGGTGAACCGATCCTCCGTGACCTGGCCGGCAACGGCACGCAGCAGCGACGCGAGCCACTCGCGCCGGTTGACGGTGCAGATGCAGACCGAAATGTGGTCGCGGGTCGTCACGGACGCGATGCTCATCTCGACTGGCTGACCGACGCGCGAGGGAGGCTGCGGGTGAACTGGGCGACCGTGTCGCCGATCACCTTGTAGCCGTTCCGTCCGGGGTGCATGTCTTCCGTCGTGCGGGCGTAGAGCCCGTCGCCGGCGGCGCGGCGCAGCGCCGGCAGCGTGTCGACGTAGGGAATCTTCGCGGCATCCAGGAACCCGACCAGCTGCTGCCGCGCGACGCGCTCATTGGCGATGACCGAATCGACCGCCTCCTTCAGGTGAAGGCCGGGCGTCCGTTCGAGGTAATCGGCAAAGACGGTCTCCTTGGTCGGGATGATGACGACGGCAAACGTGCAGCCGTTGTCGCTGCACACGCGCGCCATCTCGCTCAGCAGATGGAAGGTGATGCGCATCCCCTCCTTGACGTCGGGATTGTGCTGGTCGAGGCGGCGGGCGATGCCGAGCGGCCGGAAGGCCTCGCGGATGTGCGCGTCGCTGATGTCGATGGCGGTCGTCGCCGCATCCTCGCCGCGCGTCGCCCGCGCGAAGCGGATGCTCTCCTTCAATCCGTTGAGCGCCGGACCGTGCACGAGCAGCCGGTAGGTCAGGCTGTCACGCGACAGCCAGTTCCTGAACTGCTTGAACGCGCCGGGGGCTTCCCCGTCGTCCCAGATGTTGGCGTTCACCGGCCCGCGGCGTTCGGCTCTCAACGACGCCCAGTGGTCCAGGCCATAGGTGATCGAGAAGGCGTTCTCGAAGTCGTCGCCGAGATACAGGCCGCACAGCACCAGCCTGGGGTGCAGGCGCACGCCGCGCGTCGTCAGCAGATAGTCGTATTGATTCGGCCCGTAGCCGCCGACCCCGAGGTTGTAGACCCGCTCGCCGGTCGCCCGGGCGAGGACGCTCGGCCAGGCGTCCTGCATCGTCGCCTGATTGCCGAAGGTGTGCGAGTCGCCGATGGCGACCACGTCGGCCGAAGACGGGACGCCCGGGTTGCGGAAGCCCCACGCGTCGAACCCGGCGCTGTTGGGCGCGATCCGGATGCCGAGGATGTCGTCGGGATAAGTCGTCACGGAGAGGTAGTCGGCGGGGTTGAGGATCAGACGCGCGCCCACTTCGCAGAGCACGACGCCCACCAGCAACGACACGGCCACCACCGCGACGTTGGCGAGGACGGTCCGAACGATTTTCATGGCGGTCTTCACTGGAAGCGGTCGAAGAGCACGCGACGTGCGACGGCGACGGTCACCAGCTTGTCGAGCTCGTCGGTGTAATTGGCACGTCCCGCGATGTGCGCGTCGGCCATCGCCGCCACGGCACGCATGTCGAACCATTCGTTCAGATCGGCTGCTGCCGGACCGTCCAGCGTCTCGCGGACGAACGCCGACAGTTCGTTGCGGGTCCACAGCCGGAAGTGCTGGAACTTGTCGCGGCCGAGAAAGCGGGTCTCGAGGACGCCGCGCGGCAGCCGGCTCGCACACGCCGCCAGCCAGTTCGGCGCGCCGTGGCTGGTGAGGTATTCAGCCTTGACGACGAGACGGCGATAGGCGCGGCGCGTGTATTGGACCGCCGAGGCGCCGGTGCCGAGGCGGCCGGTGTCGGTCGGAATCGCGAGCAGCGACGGACGGCGCTGGATGATCTTCGCCGGGCAGTCGCTCGCCGAGCGAACCGCGTCGGTGGTCGAACAGAGCCACTTCACGACGCTGCTGGAGAGAAACGGCGAGCGCATCAGCACCTGCGACCGCTCGATGGCGTAGCGGCCGTAGCCCTGCGACGGCAGCTGATCGAAGAGCGCGAAAGAGACAGGATGCTGGTCGGTGGTGCTGGCGAAGGCGTCGCGTCCTTCGGCGATGAACTCCGCCAGCTGCGGACGCACGAAGCCGCCCTTCGGCATGACGTACTTGAACGCGCGCACGCCGCGCATCAGCTCGCCGCCCCAGTTGCCCGTGACGCGGCCCGGCGCGATGGACCGCGCGATGCGATTCAGGTACAGCTCCGACGCGCCCGAGAAACCGAGGTAGCCGTCCGAGATGTAGACCGACTTCTCGAGCGACTGGTCGAATCCGGCGAGGAAATCCTGTCCGAGCTCGATGACCTGATGCGGCTGGCCGCAGGCGCGCGCGACGTGCCTGCCGATGGAGACGTCGAAGGTCGTCCCATACATGCTGCCGAACGTGTAGCAGGGGACGCTGCCCGACGGGGCGTCGAGGCAGGCCATGATCATGCGCGAATCGAGTCCTCCCGTCAGCGAGATGCCGACGGCCGGCGGCCGGCTGACCGCCTCGCCGACGGCCGCCTGCAGGCTGTTGGAGAAGCGCTCGATGAAGGCGGAGCCGGGCACCACCTCGGCACTCTCGAGGCTCGCGCGGTCGAAGTAGCGCCGGCGCGAGGGCGCCGCGCCACCGCGCAGCGACACGATGGTGCCGCCCTCGAGCACCTCGATGTCCTTGTAGAGCGACCGCGCGCCGATCGGGCAGCCGCAGCCGAGGAACTGCGCCAGCGCCGCGGCATCGAACGCCCGGGTCGCCGGCGCGACCGCGAGAATCGCCTTCGCTTCGGAGGAGAAGAACGTGCGCGAACCGTCGGTATGGAGGAAGAGCCGCTCCATGCCGTAGCGGTCGTTGAACAGCGTGCAGGTGCCCTGGCGGCGATCGACGACCAGTCCCGCCACGTTTCCCGTCACGCCCGCGATCCCCCGCTCACCGAGGCGCTGGTACGCACGCACCAGGGTCGCGGCGCCGGCACCAATCGCCCGCGCGTCCTGCTCGGGGTCCACGGCATCGGCGACCGGCGATTCCACCTCGCCGGTGGTCAGCACGACGAGCCCGGCATCCCGGTTCGCCGCGCGCGGCGCATCGACGCCGCCGAAGAATCCGACACGGCCGGCGTAGACGCCGAGCGACGCGGCCGAGACGAGGTCCACGGCGTACGACGGGTCGTAGCGCATCGCCGCCGCCATCCGTTCGAGGATGGCGGTCAGCTCACGCTGAGCCGACGCGGATGACGCGCCAGACGCGTCGAAGACGCCGAAAATACCGGGCACTATCGACTCACACCGAATTGTTGGAGAGCTCGGGAACGGCGGTCGCGCGCGCGTTCCACTTGTCGCGCGCCGCCAGCAGCTGCGTGGTCAGCCACTGCGGCAGCCGGTCCTTGACGCTCTTGTGCAGGCCGGCCGCCAGCGCCAGCCGCCCCTTGATGGTCAGCGGCACGTAGTAGCACGGCAGGTCGATGCGCACGAAGCCGTTCTCGCGCTTGAATCGCGTCAGCGAGCTGTCCGTCTTCGTTCCGTAGACATAGCGCTCATAGAGAAGGTGCTGCACACCCCGCTGCGCGGCCTGGCGCACCGCCTCCGACAGCAGCGCGTTGTTCGGCCGCCGATCGCGGACCTGCATCTTCGACACGATCTGCATGATGGCGGCGGTGTTCGCATCCCAGACCATCTTCAGGTAGCCGACCATCTCCTCGCCGACGAAGGCCCCGAGGAAGGTGGCGCGCTCGCGATAGGTCCCCTGCTCCCGCTCGACGGTGGCGAAGTCCTTGCCGTAGTGCCAGTACCGGCGGCCCGCACGAATCGGCGATTCGTCGGACACGGACATGATCCCGCGCACGTAGGCCTCGTCGAACGCGCACACCCTGACGGTGACGCCCTTCTTCTCGCTGGTGCGCACGTTGCGGCGGCTGGCCGACGAGATCTGCTTCTGCAGCCACTCGTCGTGCGTGGAGATGGGGATGGCGGCCACGTTGTCCCATTCGAGATGAAAGGGAAACCTCGGGCTCGTGTTCGGCACCCGCTCGGTGAAGGTGAACAGATCCGGGCGCTGCGGCACGCGCGCGAGACGCGCCGCCACCTGCGCCGGATCGGGCAGCCGCGCCACCTCGAGCCAGTACGCGTCGAACACCTCCGCCACCTGTATCGCCGACCCGGTGACCACGACAACCGTGTCGTCAACGAGAAATGCGGGGACCTGCTGCATCCTGCCGCGCAGGCTGATCTCGTGCGTGGTGCGTGTCACCGTGCCGGTCATCGAACGCCCGCTCGCAACGCCGATTCGAGCTCGACGGCCACGCGCGACTGCTGCTGCGCCGTCAGCCCGGGGAACATCGGCAGCGAGATGATCTCCGCGGCCACGCGCTCGGTCACCGGCAGGCTGCCGAGGCCGTAGCCCCAGCTGCGATAGCACTCCTGCAGGTGGAGCGGCACCGGGTAATGGAAGCCGGTCTGCACGCCGTTGGCGTTGAGCGCCGCGGCAACCGCGTCGCGCTCCTGCGTCCTGATGACGTAGAGGTGATAGACGCCGCGGCTCGACGCCGGCTCGTAGGGGAGCACGATGCCCGCCGACTGCGCGAACGGCGACAGCTGCTCGTTGTAGCGCGCCGCCGCCTCGCGCCGCTGCGCGTTCCAGGTGTCGAGGTAACGCAGCTTGATGCGCAGGTACGCCGCCTGAATGGAGTCGAGGCGGCCGTTATAGCCTTCGATCTGGTGGTAGTACTTCTTCGACTGGCCGTGGTCGCGAATCATGCGGATGTACGCCGCCACTTCGTCGTCGTCGGTCGTCACCGCGCCCGCCTCGCCGCACGCGCCGAGGTTCTTGCCGGGATAGAAGCTGAACGCCGCGGCCTTCCCGAGCGAGCCGGCGCGGCGCCACCGCACGTCGTGCGAGGTGACGCGCGACGCGGAGGCGTCGAGATACTCCGCGCCGTGCGCCTGGCAGGCGTCCTCGATCACCAGCAGCCCGTATTCCTCGGCCAGGTCGCGGATGCAGGCGAAATCGCCCACCTGCCCGTACAGGTGCACGGGGACGATGGCGCGGATCGGCTTTCCTGTCCGCCGCCCGAGCGGCCGGCCGGTCGCGGCGTCGGTGCGGCAGCTCTTGAGATACGCGGCGAGGCTGTCGGCGCTCATCTCGTAGGTGCGCTCGTCGATGTCCACGAACTCCGTCTCCGCGCCCGCCTGGCTGATGCCTTCCACGGTGGCGATGAAGGTGTTCGACACCGTGATCACCGCGTCGCCGGGACGGACGCCCGCCGCCATCAACGCGAACCGCACCGCATCGGTCCCGCTGCCGACGCCGATGCAGTGCTTCGTCCCGCAGTACTGGGCGAACTCACGCTCGAACTGATCCACCTCGGGGCCGCCGATGAATCGCGCCGACTCGATGGCGACGCGGGTCGCGGCGACGAGCTCGTCGGCGAGTTCGCGATGGATGGCTGCAAGGTCCAGGAAGGGAACAATCTGATCGGCCACGACTACCTCATTGATGGAGAGCGAATGGTTGACGGCGCGGCTCCTGCCGGAACCGGCCGGTGGTGATATCGATGTCGACCGCCCGGGCCGCATCGAAACGGTGCTCCTCGACGACGGCCGCGCCGCCAGGCTGCGGCCGATGGACGCGAATGAGCCCTGCCGGGCGCATGGACGACGGCGCCGACACCCGCACGACGCGTCGTCCGGCGCGCGTGCTCGTGGAAAAGACAACGGATCGACGCCAGCGGAACCAGTCGACCGCCTCGCCCGCGGCGGCGAACCAGACGCGCGTCTCGCGCTGCAGCTCGTCGAGCAGCTGGTCGTAGAAGCGCCCCCACAGGCGATCCGGGGCAAGGCTCCGGCAGTGCCAGTTGACGACCAGCGTCCCGCCGAACCGGCGCGCGTTGGCGATGATGCCGCGGCACCGCTCGGCGGCCTCCTCGGCGGAGAGCGCGAGCCGCCCGCCCGAGAACAGCGCGGAATCCATGATCGCCAGCGGGAGCTCCATCAGGCGCTCGGTGCCGACGGCGCGAAACGGCTGCGACGTGCCGGCGCGATACCCGACCGCGTCGTTGAACCCGCAGGTCGAGTCGTAGTCGAAGCCCGCGGCCTCCAGCTGCTGCGGCGAGTCGGCCGCGAAGTAGAGCCAGTGCATGCGGACGCCCGTGCGCCCCTGGCCCGTGACGGCAATCAATTCCTGGCGTTCCGCGCGGCCCGCCTCGGCATCGCGCCAGGCGTCGATGCCGTGCACGGCGAGCTCGGCGCCGCTGCCCGCGGCGCGCAGTGCGTCGGCGGCAACGTCGCTGATTTGGTAACGCACCGCGCGCGTGGCATCCACGCGCCCGGCGGGCGACGTGCCAGGCGTGTCGCTGAACGGCACGAGGAAGAACGTCGACCGATAGCCGCGGTCGGCGGCGGCGTAGTCATCGAACGGGCGCCACAGGTCCTTCTTCAGACCGGCGAACACCAGCGGCAGCGAGAGGACGGCCGACCAGTTGCGCGCCGCGTCGGCCAGGGTGCGTCGACCGCGCATCAGATCGACGAGCGAGCCGACGGACGCCCGGAGGAGGAACCCGGCGAGCGTGCGATCGAATCCCTGGCGGCGGATACCGGCGAAGTCCACGTCGTGCGTCAGACAGCAGATAACGTCGTGGTCATGCGGCCGGGGGGTCATTTCCACAACGGTGACGCCCGAGCTGACCAGAACGTGGCGAAGAAAGTCGATGTGCAATTCGAGCGTTGGCGAGGCGGCACGCCAGGCAGGCTGCCCTGCCGTGAGCAGATGCCGCACTTCGTGGAACAGGTCGTAGCCGATGCGCCACACGAGGCGCGATGCCGAGAGCCGCCGGTAATCGGCCGGCAAGCCACCGCACATCAGCGCGCCGTTGGCCGAGGCCACGTGGAATTGCGCCAGCCGGCCGTAGATCGGAATGCGGGTGGAACCCCACTCCACGTCGATCGGGCCGTCCACGAGCTCCCCGCGATCGTCCGGGAACTGGGGATCGCGCAGCGTCGAGCTGTAGACGACCAGGAGGTTCGCGTCGAACCGCTCGACGTCGCCACCGGTGCCGATGACGACGTCGTAGGTTTTTCCCGGCCGCGCCCATTCCCAGGGCGTCTTGAACAGCTCGAAGAGCTCGCGGACGATGTCCGCGTCGATGGCATCCGTGGCGACGCCGATCATGATGGTGTGGTGGTGACTGCAGCCCGCACGCGGGCGGAACGAACTAGAGCTGAACGAGCTTGCCGCGCTCCTTCAACGATGCCTCGGCACCCTCGAGCAGCCGCACGACGCGCAGCCCCGCGGCGCCGTCGTTGAGCGGCGTGCGATTCTGCTGGATGCAGTCGATGAAGTAGCCGAGCTCGACTTTCAGCGCCTCGGTGGCGTCCACTTTCGGCGCCCAGATGTCGCCCGAGCGGTAGCTCACCAGCAGGTCGTACAGGCCCTGGCCGTTGGCGACGTCCACGCCCTTGTCGTAGACGCGAATCTTCTCGTCCGGCTCGAGGTCGTTCCAGACGAGCATCTTGTCCTTGCCGCCGATGAGCGTCGTGCGCACTTTCACGGGCGACAGCCAGTTCACGTTGATGTGCGCGATGAGGTTGCCTGGGAAGTAGACCGTGATGAACGCCATGTCGGCGAGCTCGTTGAAGTGCTTGCCGCCGGTGGCGACAACCGCTTCCGGCTCCTGCTGGAGGACGTGGTCCATGATCGACAGGTCGTGCGGCGCCAGGTCCCAGATCACGCTGACGTCGTGCTGGAAGAGCCCGAGGTTCACGCGCGTCGAGTCGAAGTAGTAGAGCGGCCCGAGCGCGCCGCGGTCCACCAGCTCGCGGATCTTCCGCACCGCCCCGTTGAACAGGAACGTGTGGTCCACCATGATGCGCAGGTTCTTGCGCTCGGCGAGCTCGATGAGCTCCTCGGCCTGGCGCGATGTGGAGGTGAACGGCTTCTCCACGAACACGTGCTTGCCGTTCTCCAGCGCCGCCTTGGCGAGCTCGAAGTGCGTCCACACCGGCGTCACCACCGCGACGGCGTCGACGTCGGGCGAGCGCAGGACGTCGGAGAACTCCGTGGTGGCGCGCACGCCGGGATAGGCGCGCGCCACGCGCTTCAGCGCATTCGGGTTCTTGTCGCACACCGCGGCCAGCTCGCACTGCTCGAGCCCGCTGAGGTTTCTGACAATGTTCGGGCCCCAGTAGCCGTAGCCGATGACGCCGACGCGGATGGCGCCGGCGGCCTTTTCGACCGGATTGGTCCCTGAACCGACGACGGGAGCGGCACTCGTAATCATGTAGACAGTCCTGAAGGATGGGCGGTTGATTGAAACGCTAACCAGCCGGCGGACGGTGGATCAGCAGGCGCCTTTGCCCGAGAACACCGCGCGCGGCGTGGCGAGGAGAATCTTGATGTCCGTCCAGAGCGAGCTCGTCCTGGCGTAGCGCAGGTCGAGGCGCACCATCTCGTCGAACGTGGTGCGGCTGCGTCCGGTCACCTGCCACAGCCCGGTGATGCCCGGCTTGGCGTCGAGGACGCGGCGATGGTGCCACGCCTTGTACTGTTCGACCTCGTACGGAATCGGCGGCCGCGGGCCGACGAGCGACATCGACCCGAGCAGGACGTTGATGAACTGCGGCAGCTCGTCGAGGCTCGTCTTGCGCAGGACGCGGCCGATCGACGTCACCCGCGGGTCGTTGGTGATCTTGAACACCCCGTCCTGGGCCGCGGTGCCCTGGCCGCCGGCGGCGATCAGACTGGCGACGTACTCGCGGTGCACCCGGTCGTCCGCGTCGACGCGCATGGTGCGGAACTTCAGCATCGTGAACGGCTTCGCCCCCTCGCCGACGCGCACCTGGCGGAAGAACACGGGGCCGGGCGAGGTCAGCTTGACGAGGGCGGCGATGATCAGCAGCACCGGTGCGAGCACCACCAGCAGCGCCGCGCTGCCGGCGATATCGAGCCCGCGCTTGGCCATCGAGGCCATCGACACCGTCTGGCGCGACGACAGCGCGACGAGCAGCGAGTCGAGCGGCTCCGCGCCCGATTCCCGGGCATCCTTGTGCGCGGGGTGCACGTGCACGCCGATGGAGATGCGGTTCAGCACCGCCGGCTCGAGCCGCTTGCCGAGCTCGCTGCGCACCGCCTCGTCGAGCGCCCGCACGCCCGACGCATTGGCCATGTCGCTGCGCGGCACCATCAGCGCCAGCACGCGCTCGCGCGTCAGCCAGCCGACGATGTCGGTGTCGCGCTTCACCGCGGCGAACGCCTCGATCGCATGGCGCCACGCCGGCCGGCCGTCGTCCGGCATGTCGAGCACGAGCAGCACGAAGGACTGGTTGGAGCGGTCCGCGCGCTTGCGCTCGCGGATGAGCACGCCGCGGAAGATGTCTTCGCCAATGACGTGCAGCGGCTGGCGGCGGACGCCCCCGAGGGGACGCACCCGCGGCCGTTCGCGCACGATGGCGGCTGGCATCACGACAGCATCCTCGCGCGCGGCCGGTAGAGCCGCACCTTGACGCGCCGGCCGACATCGCCCGGGAGATGTGCGTCGAGCGCGCGCGTGATGCGCGCCGACATCTGCCGCGTGATGTCGGCGACGGGCGCGTCGCCGAGATGCGTGAGCACGGCGCCGATGACGCGATCCTCGCGATACCAGCCGATGACGTCGGTGTCGCGCAGCGTGCAGGTGAGCGCCGAGAAGATAGTGGAGGCGACCGGACCGGCCATGCGATCACTGTGGCCGGCCTGGCGCGCGAGATCGACGAGCACGAGCACGAACGGCTGCAACGAGGCCTCGAACCGCTTCCGTTCGATGTCGAGCAGATACCGGAACGCTTCTTCGTTGTAGACGCCGGCATCGCCGGGCAGCGCATGTCCGCAGGTGCACTGGTCGTGCACGGCGATGACATCCGACTTCCGCTTCTGCGGAAACGCCGCGCTGATGCTCCACGTCGGCACGCCCACGCTGACCTCCGTGGTCGCGGCCATTCGGAACAGCAACGGTATCTGCTTGATTCCAAACATCGAGGGCGAGTGACTCCTTGTGAGGGTGCACCCGGTTGTGTGCAAACCGATCGCCATCACTCGCCCGTCGGCCGGCATTGTGCCGGTCAGTTCAACGTGCAGCACGTCAAGCACTTATCGGCGTCCCCCGACGCGTGCCGCGCGGCGCGCGCGCGTGGAGGCGCGAGAGTCGCGCCCACGACGATGAAAAGTCACCTTGTGATCGAAGAACACGGCGGCGTCCGATTGCGTCGCGATCGCCGTGACGCAGCGGTCCGGGCTCGCGGGTCGTGCCGCAACGGCGGCGGCGGTGTGTCTGTCGTGGGAGCGCATGGGACGTAGCTTCGCCCTCTCACTTACATCTCAGCGTCGGGACGCAGGCAGATGCAGCGGGTTCACCGGGGTCGTTGCCCCCGCGCCGTCAGCGACGGCACGGGATTGCACCTGCCTTCACGCGGGGTTGCGGGTGCTGGCCTGGGTGACGTGGGCTCGGGGACCTATGGGAGCAATTCTTCGTCCGTGGCCCAATTTGACCGGTTAAGTCTCTGAATATGAATGACTTGCTGGCGTGCTGGCGGCTGCAAAGCGCCCGGAAGTCTACGTCTCGGGCGACTTTTGGGTTCGAACTCCCTGACCTTTGTCGGCGCTCGGCTCACCTGGGAGCCGGCACCGGTCGGGACCGCGGCGAAGGGGGTGTCAGTAGTAGGACGGCAGCGCGCCGGGGTGGTCTTCTGCGCGGTTTAGCACGGTGCCGATGATGTTGTCGCGGCCGATTTCCGAGACGACCCGCTCGACGACCGTGTAGGACGTCGAGCCCGCACCGATGACGAGAATGACCGCCCTGGTGAGGCGAACGAGCAGCCCCGCGTCCGCCATCAGCGCGACCGGCGGGGCATCGAGGAGAATCCAGTCGAAATCCGCTGCCGCTTCGTCGAGCAGTTCGGCCATGCGCGGGGAGGCGAGCGCCGTCATCGGGTCCCCTTCCGCCAGCCCCGCCGGCAGCACCGACAGCCGCGGCGACACGTGGAAGAGCGGCACGATTTCCCCCGGCGTGGAACGAAGCGCTTCGCACAGGCCGCGGCCGGCCGGAACGCCGAACACGTGATGGATCGACGGCCGCCGCAGATCGGCATCGACGAGCAGCACCCGCCGCTTGTAGGACTCGCTCAGCGTCATCGCCAGGTTGACGATGGTCAGGGTCTTCCCTTCCTGGGGGACGGAGCTCGTCACCGTCAGGCTGCGCAGCCCCTGTTCGGCCTGCAGGTGGTGCAGCGCGGCCGCCAGCCGCCGGTATTGCTCGACCGTCGTCGCGGGGAGCGTCGCGCTGGTGATGATCTTGTCCTTGTACGACTCGGCAAAGCGCGGCGAGAAGGTGCCGTCGATGAAGTCCGGCGTGGCGACGAAGCTCTCGGCGGTGGTGACGAAGCTTTCGGGCGCGGCGTGCCGCGGCGGTGCCGCGGCGACCGCCGAGTGCGGCTCGCCCGGATAGAGATCCAGCGACAACGCGTCCGCCGTCACACCAGCCCGTTCGTGCCGCTGGTGCACCGGCGCCAGCGTCGTCGGCTGACCGGCGCGCCGGAGTGCCTGCTCGACTCTACTCATCGCGGTGCTCGTCCTCCCCTGCTAGCTGCGCGCGGCGCCGAAAAATGCGAAGCGGCGCGGGCGCACGGCGCGCGGCGGCGGCGCGACGTCCACCTCCTCGCGCGGCGGCGCGGCATGCGCCGGCATCGGAACCGTCACGGGTGCGGGCGCCGGCGCCACCGGGCGGCGCTCGGCCGCGGCGTCGCTGCGGAAATCGAAGTCGCGCACGACCTCCAGCACGATCTCGCGGTCCACCTGCGGCCGCCCGAGCGCGAAGGCGCTGAGCAGCGAGTTGTCGCAGATGACGTTGATGGTGCGCGGGATGCCGCGCGAGTGCTCGTGAATCGCCATCACCGCTTCCCGGGTGAAGAGCTGCGCCTCGCCGCCCGCGGTGCGGATGCGGCTGCCGATGTAGGCGGCGGTCTCGGAGATCTGGAACGGCGCGATCTCGCAGCGCAGCGCCACGCGCTGCTTCAACTGACGCAACCCCGGCTCGTTCAGCCGCTCGGCGAACTCGGGCTGACCCGCGAGGATGACGACCAGCAGCTTCTCCGTGGACGTCTCGATGTTGGCGAGCAGCCGGATTTCCTCGAGCAGCTCGTAGCTCAGGCTCTGCGCTTCGTCGACCACCAGCACGGTCGTCTCACCGCACGCCCGCCGCTCGACCAGCGCCCGCTCGAGCCCTTCGACGAAGGCCGACTTCGACAGTCCCGCCTCACGTCCGAGCCCGAAGCGCTTGGCGAGGGTGCGCACGAAATCCTCGCGCGTCAGCAGGGGGTTGTTCAGATACACCCACTGCACGCGTGTGTTCTCTTCCGACTCCAGGACGGCGCGCAGCAGCGTCGTCTTGCCGGTGCCCGCTTCGCCGACGAGGACCGTCAGCGACTTCGCCGAGCTGACGCCGTACTGCAGGTTGCTCAGCGCCTCCTTGTGACGGGGCGTGAGGAACAGGAACTTCGGGTTCGGCGTCAGCTCGAACGGAAGCTCGCGAAGGCCGTAAAAGCGCTGATACATCTCAGAGAGTACCGTGCCGCCAGAGGGCGAGAATTGCGGCTGATCCGAGCAACGCCATCCCGGCGGCCGCATTCAGGGCCCACATCCGCCGCTGCGCGCTCCGGCGTTCGCGTTCCGACGCGATGACCGGAATGAGTGCCAGGACCGGCAACGACAGGGTCCTGACAACGTCGTTCTCGCGCTTCATGCTCGAATCGCGATATTCGAGAAACCCGGCGAGCAGCAGGCCGCAGACGAGGCCGCCGATCGCGCCGGCCGCCATCATGCCGAGCCGCTGCTGCTGGTTGTAGGGTTTCTCGGGGAGCGAGGCCGGATCGAGAATCCGGAACTGCTCGCCGATCTGGCGCCGCTCGAGGTTGGCGGCAATCTTCGAATCCTCGCGCTTGGCGAGCAGGCTCATGTAGGCCGCCTGCAGCGTCCCGTAGTCGCGCGTCAGCTCGACGAGCTCCGATTCGCGCGTCGGCACGACATCGACCTTGGCCTGATACCCGCCCATCACCCGCTTCAGGCGTGCTTCCTCGGCCTGGTTGACGGCGAGCTGATGATCAATCACTTCGAGCTCGTCCCGCAGATCGCGCAGCCGCTTCTGCTGGGCGATCTCCAGCGGCGAGGCCACTCGCTGCACGGCCGGCGCGGCGGGCGCGGGTGCCTGCGGACGCTTCTCCTCCTCCGCCGCCTTCGCCTGCAGGTCGCGCACAACGCGTTCGAGCGCTCGCACGTCGGGATGATCCGGCTTGTAGCGGAGCCGCAGCGCGGTGAGCTGCGCCTGCGTCGCCTCGAGCTGCTGCGCGACCGTCGCCGGCTGGTTGCTGCTCTTGTCCGCGGCGGGGGCGGCGACCGTGGCGCTCTCCACCGGCAGCGCCAGCGGCTGCGCGTCCGCAATCTGCCGCTCGATCAGCAGCCGCCGCTCCTGGATGCGGTTGGTCGAGTCGCTCAGCGACTGCAGCTGCTGCTGCGTGTTGCGGATCGTCTGCAGGTTGCTTTCGAGCTGCGACGGCAGCTCGCCCGCATAGCGGCGCCGGTAGGCCTCGAGCTTCTTCTCGTGCTCGATCAGCCGCTGCTTGGCGTCGTTGAGCTGCGACTCGAGGAACAGGTTCGTCTCGTCGGCGAGGTTGGCGCGATCGCGCAGGTTCTCCTCGATGTAGAGCGACGCCAGCCGCCCCGCCACCTTCTGCGCGGTCTGCGGATCGGTGCTCACGTATTTCAACCGGAACGAATCCTGCCCTTCCACCTGCACGCTGATGTCGGCGCGCAGCCGCTGCACGACGTCTTCCATGATGCCGCGCGAGCGCTGGGCGGGATAGAGGTTGAAGTCGTTGATGATGCGCTCCAGCCTGGAGCGGCTCAGAATGACGTTGCTGATCGACGGCAGCCGGTCTTCCATCTTCGCGGTGACCGTCGATTTCACGTAGGTGTCCGGCACCTGCTGCGGGACCACCATGATCAGCGTCTCCGACCGGAACAGCTGCGGCATGGTGCGCGAGATCAGCGGCGCGGCCGAGGCGCCGATGGCGAACGGAATGACCATCAGCCACCCGCGGCGGAGCAGGATGCGGGTGATGTCGGCGACCGAGAACGTTCTGCCTGGGAGCACGGTTTACCTCCGACTCACAACGCCGGCAGCCGCACGACCAGGCCGACCCGCACCGTGTTCCGGTCGAGATTCGAAGGCATGCCCGGCACGAGCGGCAGCGTCCCGTGCGAATCGTAGAAGTAATAGAGGTACTCGACGTAGGTGGCGAACAGCGGCGTCGGCGAATAGCGAAGCCGCACGTCGCCGCTGTAGGTGTCGAACACCGAATTGGCGAGGTTCAGCGCCGATTCCCCGCTCGAGTAGGCGGCGGAGGCGGTGATGTCCACGCGCCGCGAGAGCAGCCCGGTGGTCATCGCGTTGACCGTGCGCGCCGAGACCGGTTCGCTGAGGCCCGTCAGGTAGTCGATACCCTGCCGGTAGGACGCATTGGCGCGCCACCGGCGCGTGAACTCGTAGTTCAGCCCCAGCTGCCCCCAGACCTGCGCATAGCGGCGATCGGTGATCGAGGTCCCGACCAGCTGCGGCACCAGCATCGTCGACACGCCTGACAGTGCGTTGATGGTGAGGCGGCGCGTCGCCGACAGCGGCTGCCGGCGCTCGAGCCCGAACTCGACGCCCTGCTCCGCCAGGCGCCGGTGTGCGGCCGCCGCGGCGTATTCGACGTCGCTCGCGCGATAGAGCACCCGGCCCGTCGCGGTGGTGTTGCGACCGACGCTGTGCATCATCTGCACGCCCGCGCCGAAGGTCGTCATCTCCTGAGTGCCGGACGCGCGTCCCGGCGTCTGCGTCCGCTGCCGCTGCCACTCCCCGCTCATCGCCACGCCCGTGTGGTTCGTCAGGTTCTGCGAGAGCGTCATCGACGAGGCGTAGGCGAGCGCCTTGAAGGTGTTCATCCCGTACACCGGCGATGCCGGCGGCGCATCGAATGACGCGGCGGACGAAGGAGACGCCGTCGCCGACGGCGCGAAGAAGTTGTAGAGCGGAGACGAGGTGTAGAGCGCCGTCTGATTCAACGACAGCGTGGTCCGCGACCACCGGCTCGAGACGGCCAGCGAGCCCGCGTGGTTGACGCTGCCAAACGAGGACGGCAGCACGGTGTCCAGCGGCCGCAGGTAGCGCTGCGTCGACCCGCCACCGGCTCGCACCTGCAGCCGGCGCCCCTTGAACGCGTAGTCCACGCCGCTCTCCAGCATCGTCGAGTAGCCCGCCGCCTGGTCGGCGCCGGGCAGGAGCGCGGCGCCACTTCCCGGAGGCGGCGCATCGACATCGTAGGCGCCCGTTGACGCCACCGTCAGCGTCAGTTGCTGCCGCCCCGTCGACGACAGGGAGCCGGACGGCTGCGCGCTCGTGCCCTGTGCGCGGAGCTCCGCCCCGGCGGCGGCGGAGACCGCGACGATGGCGAACGCGAGCCAGGGGCGTAACGTGTTCACAGGTCTCTTCGCAATGACGTGGGGCGCACTGACTGTCCTACCGCACCACGACGGTGTCGCCAGGCTGCAGCAGGATGTTCTGCTTGCGGTTCTTCCCGTTGAGCACGTCGTCGTAGTTGAACTTGAAGCGCATCTCCTGGTGGTTGGCGGTGCGGATGATGACGATGTCCTTCCGGTCCGCGTACTCGAGCAACCCTCCGCCGACGGCGATCAGCTGCAGGACGTTCATGTCGCCCGTCAGCGGCACCATGCCCGGCGTGGCCACCTGGCCGACGAGAAACACCTTGCGGCTGCGGATCTCCTTGACGATGACGGCCACGTCCGGTTCGTCCACGAACCTGACGGCGGCCCCGGCGAGCACCTGGGAGAGCTGCTCCGGCGTATAGCCTGCCGCCTGCACGTCGTTGAGCAGCGGCAGCGAAATCTTCCCGTCGGGACGAACGACCACGTCGCCGGACAAGGCCTGCTCGCGCCAGAAGGTGATCGCCAGGACGTCGCCCACGCCGATGACGAACTTCGGCGACAGCGACGAGGCGACGCTCGTGCCGGCGGGCGCGGTGTCGGCGAGGCCGGACGGAGGCTGCTGCGCGCGCGCGGGCACGGACGCCAGGCACAGAACCGCGGCGATCAGCACGTGAAGGATCACGTCTTTCATGAACAGATACCTGTCGGTTGAATGCGTTACGGGTGACGGCTCGTACGCGACGGGTGGAGTGCAAGGTCACCGCCAGCAGGCGCGGTGCGCGGCGCCGGCTCCGCAAGTCGCACGACGTGAAGGTGTTGCGGCGTCGGGTCGACGGCCGATCGCGCCGTCACGGCTCGGGAGCCACTGCGGAGGGACCGCGGGATGCGGCGCCGGAGGCGAACAAAGTCTGCCTGGCGCGCACCAAATGACAGCGGCGCGCGGGAACCTGCATGAAACAGCAAAAGCCTGCCCGGGACGCGTCCCGGACAGGCTTCATGCCGATTCGACTCTGGGTGAGGTCGTGTTCAGCAGTGCTCGAGCGCGGTGACCTGCCGGCGACGGAACCACATCAGGCCCGCGCCGCCCATCAGGGTCAGGAGCAGCGCCGACGGCTCGGGAGTTCCCGTCGGCATCACACCTGACCTGACGTCACCGGTGCCGCCGCTGTTCTGCCAGTCGGTGGCGAAGCTGTTCGTAAACCCGTTCCCGATGTTGAGCATCACATCGAGTCCGAGCAGCGCAGAATACGTCGAGGGCGTGGTCGCTGTCCCGTTGGTGGTGTAGCTCCCCGTCGGCGGCGCGAACAGGAACTCGAAGACGCTCTGGCCGGCCGCGTTGTAGCTGTAGGCAAAGTCAACGATGCTCACGCTCTTCAGCAGTGGGCTCGTGGCGGTGCCGATGACGAGCTGATTGACGACTCCGTCTCCGGTCACCAGCTTGCCGTTCGAATCGAGCTTGGCCTGGAGAGAGAAGTTCGTGGTGATGTTCTGCTTAGTACCGGTCCCCATATCGAGCGAGAGCGCCCAACCGTTGACCGTGAAGATGCCTGTCGTGGCTCTGTAGGTGGTAGTGAGGAACCCGGTGGCGATATCCGGATACGGCACGACGGTCGTTACACCGAGCGGCCCTGCCTGACTTGCGGTGGCAGCCAGCACGAAGAGTGCGGCCAGTAATCCGCTCTTAATCGCCTTGACCTTCCCGCGATTTGTGATCATGGCGTGTCCTAGTCTTCTTTCTGCCCTGAGGCCGCAATCGAATCGAAACATGGGGAGCGAACTGATCTCGGCCATTTCTTTAGCAAGTCCGGGACCGTCCATGACATTCCTGACAGGGTGGTGTTTCTCGCGGTTTCTCACCGGTTCTGTCGAAGCGGCCGCCGAGGAAGTCCCCGCAGGCGTCGACTAATGGCTTCTTCGCCCTGAACCGTCTTCCTTGGAGGAGATTTTCATCGGGGGAGCATGTCGGGCGGCTGAAGGCCGAAGGGACGGAGAAAGTGACGCCGGGCCCGCACGGGCCCGGCGTCGTCGAACGGGGTCTTTCCAGGTCGCTGGTCAGGGCGTTAGCGGTCTGCCTTGTCCCAATCCAGCCAGTCGATCTTCAGGTCCTTCCGCTTCACGTCGGCCGCGGACAGCGGCGTGATGGCGCCGAAGAACACGTTCACCGTGTCGGTGCCGCTGTTGACCGTGGACAGGATCTGAATGGCGTTGAACGCGACATCATAGTTCTCGCGCTGCTTCTGGTTGGCCACCGGCTCCCGGGCGCCGCATGCCTGCCACACGGCGTAGCCCTGCTTGGTGGACTTGTTCGGCGACCAGAGGTCGACCAGGCGCACCGAGTCGTTGCCCGGCGCCGAATCGATGTAGTTGCAGCCCGCGAACGACTCGAAATTGACGTTGAACGCGGTCAGGAGCCCGAAGGCGTAGTGCTGCAGCCGGTCGACCATCGAGTCTCCCGGGAACGACAGCTGGACGTTGACGAACTCGCGGAACTGCGCGTTGCCATTGCCCTGCTGCTGCACCGCCATGTAGTCGATCCGCCCGTAGACGCCGTGCACCAGGCCGAGGCTGTCCATCTCGCGCTTGACGCGCGTCGGCAGCTTCACGATCTGCTGGTTGCGCGCCAGCATGATGCCCGGAACGTTCTGCTGCGAGGTCGGCAGCATCGCGCTCGAGTCCTTGTGCCCGTTGCCCTTCTTGCCCGCGAGCACGTAGTCCTGGAACTGGTTCGGGCAGACCCTGACGCGCTGCGGACCGCCGAGGTCGATGAAGTAGCCGTTGGCGTCCGCGTCGTACTGCACCGGATAGGTGATCCACGGCATGTCCTCGTTCGGGACGAGCGAGCCGAACGTGCTCGCCGCGAAGCCGTAGATGCGGAACAGCGTCCCCTTCGACTTGGTGTAGCCCGCGCCGCCGGCGGAACGATACGGCCACAGCGCCGGATTGAACGCCCCGGCGATGCCGTTGCGCGCGCGGATGTCCGCGTCGCTCGAGGTGATCACCGCCGACCCGTTGAAGTAGGTGATCTCGCGGAAGTCGACGATGAAGCAGGCGCCACCCGGCAGTGGCGCGACCTTGCGCGTCACGGTGACGGTGAAGCTCGCCGACGCGCCCGGGCCGCCGAATTTCGGATCGGCCACGCAGTTAACGGTCGTCGTGCCGACGTAGAACGTCGAGCCCGACGCCGGGCTGCAGGTCACGGCCACACCGACCCCGCGATCGGTCGCGGTGACGTCGAAGTTGACCTCGGTGGAGGTAATCGCTTCGGCTTCGAGGTTGGCGACGCCCGCGAACGCCGGCGGCGTCGTGTCCTGCACGGTCACCCAGAACATCGAGTTGACGGTGCCGAAAATGTCGCTCGACGAACAGCGCACCGGTGTCGCCCCCAGCGGGAAGATCGAACCCGATGCGGGCAGGCAGGTGTTGATGCCGGCGTTGAAGGCCACCGGCGCACCATCCGGCACCGTCGCCTCGACGAGGATCGGCTGGAAGGCCTTCTGCTCGTCCGGGATCACCGCGACGCCGATCGGGTTGAATTCGACCCCGTAGCCGGTCAGCTGGCGGATGGGCGCCAGGTTGCTGGCGCCGGCGGTCGGCAGCGACACCAGCGAGTAGGTGGTCACCGCGGTCGAGCACCCGCCGCCGTTGGCGACCGTGATTTCCATCGCCAGCGTGTCGAGCGCCATCGAGATCGGATGGCACAGCAGCGTCGCGTCGCCCTCGAGCGACAGGAACGGCGCGGCATCACCGCTGTCGGTGGTGTTGAACACGAGGATGCTGCCCTTCACGTTCGGCTGGTTGAAGGCGCTGTTGGCGACGTAGAGCCGGCCCGACCAGTCGAAGGCGATCCCCTGCGGACGATTGAGGCGCGTGCTGGGCCCCTGGATCATCCGCAGCGGCGGCACGTTGCCGCTGGCGTCGCGCGCGTAGACGGCGATCGCCGCGCCACCGTTGGTGGCGAAGCCGTCGTAGTTGACGACATAGATCTCGTTGCCGACCACGGCGATGCCGGCGGGACTCGACAGTCTCGTCGCGCTGCCGGTGATCGTGCGTACGGGCGTCACGTTGCCGCCTGCGCCCAGGGTACTCAGGCTGTAGACCGTGATCGAGTAGCCGGCGCCGGAATGGTCGTCATTGGAGACGAACAGCTCGTTGTTGACCGAATCCACCGCGATGCCGAGCGGATAGAGCAGGCCGGTGGCGGGGCCGACAATCGACCGCGTCAGCGCGCCGAAATTCGGGCTGGTGACGTCCGCGTTGAAGAAGCGGATCGCCTGCCCGGGGTTGTTGGCGACGATCAGTTCCTTGGTCGCGGCGTTGATGGTGATCTGGTGCGGCCCGTTCAGGCTGTCGGTCAGCACGCGCGTCGGCCCCACCAGCCCGTTCACCGAGCGGGGATAAACGCTGATGTTGTTGGTGATGTAGTTGCTGACGAAGACCGAGGACTGCGTCACCGCGACGCCAATGGGGTTGAACGCGACCGAGGCCCCCGTGGCCAGCCTGCGGACCGGCGCCTGGTTGACGGTGCCCGCGCCCGGGAACTTGGTCAGGTCGTAGACGGTGACCGCGTCGCGGCAGCCGCCGCCGTTGGCGACGGTCAATTCGTGCGCGATGTCGTCGAACGCAATCTCAATCGGATGGCAGAGCGCCGTGGCGTCGCCGGCCAGCGTCAGGAACGGTGCCACGTTGCCGCTGTCGGCGGCGTTGAACGCGAGCACGGCGCCCGGCAGCGTCGGCTGGTTGAAGTAGCTGTTGGCCACGTAGATGCGCCCGAAGCCGTCGGAGACGATGCCCTGCGGCAGGAACAGGCCCGTGTTCAGGCCCTCGATCGTGCGCACCGGCGCGACGTTGCCGTTGGCGTTTCTGGCGAACACCGCGATCGACGCGCGGCCGTTCAGCCCGAACCCGTCGTAGTTGACGACGAACACCTCGCTGCCGACCACCGCGATCCCTGCCGGGCTCGACAGCCTCGTCGCGGCACCGGCGATGGTCCGCACGGGCGCGACGTTGCCCCCCGTGCCCAGCGTCTTCAGGTCGTAGACGGTGATCGAGTAGCCGACGCCGCTGTGGTCGTCGTTGGAGACGAACAGCTCGTCGTTGACCGCGTCCACGGCCACGCCCAGCGGGTAGAGCAACCCGGTGCTGGCGCCGGCAATCGAGCGCTTCAGCGCGCCGAACGTCGGGCTGGCGGCGTCTGCGTCGTAGAAGCGGACGGCGTTGTTCGCGTTGCTGGCCACGATGAGTTCACGGGTGACCGGATGAATCACCACCTGGTGCGGCCCGTTGAGGCCCTCGGTGATGATCTTGTTCGGCCCCACCGTGCCGTTGACGGTGCGCGGATAGACGCTCACGTCGTTGTTCACGAAATTGCTCACGAACAGCGCGCCGCGCTGCGCGTAGGCGACGGTGGCGTTGGTCACCATCGCGACGGTGCAGACGGTCGCGAATGCCACGACGGCCGCTCCAACCCGCTGCGATTTCCTTCCTCTCATGTGCATGTGTCCTCATCCAGACCACCATCCCGCGTGCGGAATGGCGACGGTATCGATGAACGTCACGAGCGGGCTCGTCCCCGTCGTGATGCGCGGTTCGATCGCCGCGCGCTCAACTGCGATGACTGGTGCACCCACGGAGCAAGTGCCACGCCCCGGGGCAGGTGGTGAACGACGAACCGTGGATTCGCGAATTTCCGGAAAGGAACGAAGCCACGCGCGGCGTAAGCAGGCACCACACGGCGGCACGCCGTCGATTGAAGTCGGCGTGCCAAAGGACTCTTGTGGCCGGGATACCGTGTAACGCAGCTTACGATTCTGTGCGGTGCGTGCTGACGATGGTGCGTGTGATGTCAGCGCAGACGCAGCAGGTGATCCTGATCGACGCGACAGGACGTTTCACCGCCTTCTCCGACGAGCACGATAGTGAGACTCGCGGAGGGCGTGAATGTCTCGATCGGGAACAGGAAGAATCCCCGTGACAGTGGCATCGCGGTACCGTCGCCGATCACCGTGGTGATCGGCGCCAGCGTCGTCCACTTCGGTTGAATCACAGTTCCGTCATCACGGCGGATCTCGACGCGGCGAATCGCCTGCGCCGCGGAGGAGCGCTGCGCCGGTGCCACGTACAGCGCCACGCCCCACTGATTGACCGCCCCCGGCCCCATGCGCCCGAGCGGCTGCCCTTTTTCGCGCGCCTCGAGCGCCGCCGACGCCACGCGCGAGAACGGCGTGATCAGCCGCACCGCGTAGCGCGACGCTTCCTGCGGGCAGACGTCGTACGGCGCCAGCGCGCACGACGCGCCCTGGTTGCCGCACTCCACCGCCTCCTGCCGCGACGCGGCGGTCAGCCTGGCAATGCCGCCTGCGGGCGCGTCGGTCGCGGATGCGGCGCCAGTGCCGGCGGTCACGCAGACACAGAGCGACGCCGTCAGCGCACTACCGCGCAGCGCGCGCGCGAGGCGCGCCCCCACGTCGTCCCTCATGGCAGCAGCCCGAAGATCGTCATCTCGGTTTCCGAGGCCACGTAGACATGGCCGTTGACGACGAGCGGCAGGCTGAACTTCGCGGCGGCCGGCAGCGTGTCGCGGGCGCCCGCCTGGTCGCTCGTGTAGAGCTCGATCGCCAGGTTACTGGCGTCGTAGGCGTGCAGCGTGCCGGTCCCGGCATTCTTCCGCACTGCCCACAGGATGCCGTTGGCGGCGCCATTTGCCGAGATCGCGAGCGCCGCGCCCGGGTACCCGAACGACTGCGCCGTCGTCGTCGTCGCCGAGGCTGGCAGCAACCCGTTCGACAGCCTGAACGCCTGCACCACGTCGGCGACCGGGGCGAAATAGACGGTGCCGTTGTAGTAGACCGGCGAGCTGTAGTTCCCGGGCAGCGGCGTGCCGAACGGGAAGACGTTGGCGAGCGTCTGCACGTTGCGATTGGGATTGGCGAACCCGCCCATGTTGTCCCGGTCCACGACGTAGATCGATCCGTCCTTGCCCGAGCTGACGAGGATGTGCGGATGCAGCGTGCCGCTCTGATCGGGCAGCAGGATCATCCCGCCCGCGTCGAGGTCGAGATTGTTGTTGTCGAGGAAGCCCTGGTTCTGCGGCGTGAAGAAGTCCAGCACGGTGCCCGTCGGACTCACCCGGAGGAACGTGTTGCCGTAGTCCACCCCGCCGGTGTTCTTCGAGAACGTGCCGTCGCCCGTGGCGAAGATGAAATTGCCGGCGGAATCGACCGCCAGCCCGCCGCCGCTCTGCCAGACGCCGCCGCCCTCGCCGTTCGGCGTGGTGCAGAACGCGAGCACCTGCTGCAGCGTCGTCGCGTCGTAGCCGAGCAGCCAGCCGTGGTACGGCTGGACGTCGCCGTGGCTGCCAAAGCCGAAATAGACGACGCCGTTGCGCAGCAGCAGCGCGGTCCGCTGGTTCTCGCGCAGCGAGTTGAAGGTCAGCGTGCCGTTGAGCGAGCCCGTTCCTGTGCCCGGCACGCTCGCCTGGATGACCACCGGCCCGCCGAACTTTTCGGCGCCGGTGGCGAGGTCGAGCGCGTGCAGCCGCTGCACGTACTTGTTGGTCGGCTCCTTCGTCTTCGCCACCACGTACAGCGTCCCCGTCGCGGGATCGATGACCGGCGTTCCCGTGATGCCGATTTCCGGCGTGATGTCGCAGCATTCGCCCGTGTCGTTGTTGGGCACGCTGGTGATGCCGGCCGCCGGGTTGATGAAGCTCACCTTCCACAACGGCGCACTGCTGCGGCCGTCGGCGTCGAAAGCGTAGACGCTGTCGTGCTCGGTGGCCACGTAGACGACGTTGCGCAGGCCGGCCGCGGGGATGTTGACGTTGGCCACGTAGAGCGGAGACGCGTGCGCAATCCCGTCGATCGCGTAGGACGACAGCTTGCCGAATTTGGCGCTGTTGACGTTCGACAGGGTGAGCGCGGTCTCGTTGAGATTCTGACCGGTGCGCGCGTTGTCGATGCGATGGGTATACACGCCGGCCGTCGTGGTGACGTAGACCGTCGCCGCAACCAGCGTCGTGCCATCGGTGGCGGAGACGACGTGCGTGCCGCCGGTCAGCGGCGCCGTATACACACCGGCGCTGGTAACGGTGCCAATCTGGGGCGACCCACCGGGCACGTTGTCCACGGACCACGTCACCGGCGCGGCGGCGCCGCTGAGCGTGAACGGCTGCGCCTGACCGGTGAAGATCGCGGTCGTCCGCGGCGCGATGAACAGCCCCGACCCGACCCCCGACAACGCGACGCGGTGCGGATTGCCCGCCGCATTGTCCGAGATCACGAGCGCGGCGGCCTGCGCTCCGCCGCTGGTGGGCGTGAACGTCATGTTGATCGTGCAGGTGGCGGCGGGAGCGAGGCTGCCCGGGCAGCCGCTCGTAAAGGCAAACTCCGCCGCGTCCGTGCCGGTCATCGTCAGGCTTTCGAGGTTCAACACCGCGGTGCCGCTGTTGGTGATGGTCAGCGGCCGCGGCGTGCTCAGCGTCCCCATCGTCTGCGCGCCGAAGTCGATGCTCGACGTGCTCAACGTGACGGCCGCGCCCGTCGCGCCGAGCGGGGTGCCCATGTCCGCCTGGATTTGCGCGGGCGTGAGCGGCGCGTTGTAGACACGGATTTCGTCAATCACTCCCTGGAAGAACTGGCCGAAGACGCTGTCGCCGCCAATCTCCAGCGGGCTCGTCGAGGTCACGATCGACCCGGTGCGCGCCTGACTCGATACCTGCGCGCCGTCCACGTAGAAGCGCAGCGTGCTTCCGTCGTAGGTGGCGCTGAGGAACTTCCAGACGTTGGCGGTCAGGGGCGCCGTGCCGAATGCTTCCGTGTTCGTTCCCGCGACGGTGATGCCGATTCCCGGCGGCCCGGGGTTGGTCGACGCCTCGAGGTAGTAGTTGTCGGTCGCCTTGTAGATGACGTCGACCCACCCGGTCTGCGCGACGGCCGGCAGGACCCACGCCTCGAGCGTCATCCCGGTCGTCAAATGCAGCGACGCGGCGTCCGGCACGACGACCTTCGCATTCGCGCCGTTGAAGACCAGCGCCTTGCCGTACTTGCCCGCGGCCGTCCACGTGGCGTTCTGAATGGTGCCCGTATGCCCGTTGCCGGACGCGTCGTTGACGACGGTGCCGGTGCCCTCGTCGAAGCTGTAGGCGGTCACCAGGCTCGGGTTGGTCGCCAGCGTCGTCGCTGTCCCGACGTTGGAGTACGGCCCCAGGTTGCCGGCCGCGTCCTGCGCCCGGACGATGTAGCTGTAGCTGGTGGCGACGCTCAGGGAGGTGTCACTGAAGCTGGTGCCTGTAATCGTGGTGCCGAATTTCGTGAAAACGGTGCAGTTCGCGCCCTGGCACCGTTCGAGCCGGTAGCCGACCACGCCGACGTTGTCGGTGGCGGGGCCCCATGACACGTCGATTCGCGTGCCGCTGACCGCGACTGCCGTCAGCGTGCCGGGCACGGACGGGTCCTCGGTGTCGGGAATGGTGATCGCGGTGACGTCGATCGCCGTGTCGTTGGCGGTGTTGATCTCGCCGCCGCCGCCGACCGTTGCCGTATTGGTCACGCTCGCCGGCGCCGTGCTCGCGACATCGACGGTCATGGTGATCGGCGGATAGGCCGCGCCCGCGGACAGCGAGTCGCTGCGCGTGCAGGTGGCGGTGGCGACGGTGCAACTCCAGCCGCCGCCCGTCATATCGGTCGCCACCAGGCTGGCCGGCAGCAGATCGGTCACGGTGACGGCGCCGATCGTCGCATCGGTGCCGGCGTTACTCACGGTCAACGTATAGGTCGCGCCGAGCTGTCCCACCGTGAACGGTCCCGCATGCGTCTTGCTGAGCGTGAGGTCCGGAACGGGTGGCGGCGTGATCGTGGTCAGGTCGCTCGCCGTATCGTTCGCGGTGTTGGTCTCCCCTCCCCCGCTCACGGCGGCCGTATTCGTCACGCTGCCGGGCGCACTGCTCGACACGTTTACCGTGACGGTGATCGCCGGGTAGACCGCTCCCCCTGCCAGGGCGTCGCTGCGTGTGCAGGCGAGCGGCGTCTCCGTACACGTCCAGCCGCTGCCCGCGATCGCCGTGACGGTCAGGCTCGCGGGCAGCGTGTCGGTGACGGTGACGGGTCCACTCGTCGCCGTCGTTCCGCTGTTGCGCACCGAGAGCGTGTAGGTGGCTCCGGCCTGGCCCTGCGCGAAGCTGCCGGCGTGCGTCTTGGTCAGCGTCAGATCCGGCACCGGCGTCGCGCCGATCGCCGTCGCCATGTCGCTCTGCACCTGCGCCGCCGTCAGCGCGACGTTGTAGACGCGCACCTCGTCGATCAGGCCCTCGAAATACTGTCCGAAGATGCTGTCGCCGCCGATCTGCAGCGGATTGGCTGACGCGGCGAGGCTGCCGGTCTGGGCGATGCTCGAGACCTGCACGCCGTTGACATACAGTCGCAGCGTCGCGCCGTCGTAGGTCGCCGCCAGGTGTGTCCAGGCGTTGAGCGGCACGACCGCCGTGCCGAACGTGTTCTTCCCGCTGCCGGCAAATATCCCGCCCGCCGCCGGGTGCCCGGCGTCGGACGAGGACGACTCGAGATAGTAGTTGTCGTTCCCTTTGTAGATCACGTCCTGCCACCAGCTGTTGGTCGCCGACGGCTTGATCCAGGCCTCCAGCGTCATCGCCGTCGTCAAGCGCAGGGAGGGCGCGTCGGGAATCGTCACCAGCGCCCCCGAGCCGTTGAACGACAGCGCTCCGTCGTATTTCCCGGCGGCCGTCCAGGTCGTTCCCAGGGTCGTCCCGCGGTTGTTGTTGCCGGAGATGTCCGTGACCGTGGTGCCGGTGCCCTCGTTGAACGCGTAGGCCGCAACCAGGCCGTTGGCGGACACCTGAGGCGTCACGATGGTGACGTCGGTGGCCGTGTCGTTGGCGGTGTTGATCTCGCCGCCGCCGCTCACGGCCGCAGTGTTGGTCACGCTCGAGGGCGTGCCGCTGGCGACGGTGACGGTCAGCGTGATGACCGGATAGCTGGCGCCGGCGGACAGCGCGTCGCTGCGCGTGCATGTCAGCGTCGCGGTCGTGCACGTCCACCCGGTGCCGCTCAACGCACTGGCGGCGAGGCCGGCCGGCAGGGTATCGGTGACCGTGACGAGCCCGCTCGTCGCGCCCGTGCCGCTGTTGCTCACGGTGAGCGTGTAATTGGCACCGCTCTGCCCCTGCACGAAGCTGCCGATGTGGGTCTTGCTCAGCGTCAGGTCGGGCGTGGCCGGGGGATTGATGGTGGTCGCATTGCTGGCGCTGTTGTTCGCCGTGTTGCTTTCGCCGCCGCCGCTGATCGCCGCGGTGTTGGTCACGCTGGCGGGGGCGCTGCTGGCGACGTTGACGGTGAGCGTGATGGCCGGATAGCTGCTGCCGGCAGCCAGCGCGTCGCTGCGCGTGCACGAGGTGGTCGCCACCGTGCACGTCCAGCCGATACCGCTCATCGCGGTCGCCGTCAGGCTCGCTGGCAGCGTGTCGGTGACCGTGACCGCGCCGTTCGTCGCGCCCGTGCCGCCGTTGCTCGCGGTCAGCGTGTAGGTCGCGCCGTTCTGTCCCTGCGTGAAGTTGCCGACATGGGTCTTGGTGAGCGTGAGGTCCGGCGTGAGCGGAGGCGTGATGGTGGTCGAATTGCTGGCGCCGTTGTTTGCCGTATTGGTCTCGCCGCCGCCGGTGACGGCTGCGGTGTTGGTGACGCTCGCCGGCGCGCTGCCGGCGACGTTGACGGTCAGCGTGATGGCCGGATAGTTTGCACCGGCCGCCAGCGTGTCGCTGCGCGAGCAGGACACCGTCGCCACCGAGCACGTCCACCCGGCGCCGGCAAGCGCGGTCGCCGTCAGGCTCGCGGGCAGCGTGTCGGTCACCGTCACGCTGCCGCTCGTTGCCGCCGTGCCGCCGTTGCGGGCGGTCAGCGTGTAGACGGCGCCGATCTGCCCTTGCGCGAAGTTCCCGCTGTGGGTCTTCGTCAGCGTCAAATCCGGCGCCGGCGTGGCGGTGAGCGCCGTCGCCATGTCGTTCTGCAGTTGCTCGGCCGTCAGGGCGACGTTGTAGACGCGCACCTCGTCGATCAGGCCGCGAAAGAACTGGCCGAAGATGTTGTCGCCGCCGATCTGCAGCGGGTTGGCGGAGGTCGCGATGGTGCCGGTCCGCGTCGCGCTGGCGACCTGCGCACCATTGACGAACAGCCGCATGGTCGTGCCGTCGTAGGTCGCCGCCAGGTGCGTCCAGACGTTCAGCGGGATGGTCGCCGTGCCGAACGCCGTGGTCTCGTTTCCGGAAATGGTGGCGCCGGCGGCCGGCCGTCCGTTCCGCGACGAATTGGCTTCCAGGTAATAGTTGTCGTTGCCCTTGTAGACGACGTCGCGCCAGAAGGTGCCCGACGTCGACGGCCTGACCCACGCTTCGAGCGTCATCGCCGTGGTCAGGCGCAGCGAGGGCGCATCGGGGATCGTCACGCGCGAGCTGGTGCCGTTGAACGACAGCGCCCCGCCGTACTTCCCTGCGGTCGTCCACGTCGTTGCCGACACGGTGCCGACGTTGCCGTTGCCGGAGAGGTCTGCCACCGTCGTGCCCGTGCCCTCGTTGAACGAATAGGCGGCGACGAGGCCGGTCTGCGCGGCGGCGGACGCCGCGCCCAGCCCGAGGATCAGCAGCAGCAAGGCGACATTCCGCGCCGCCCTGCGCACGACATCGCGATGAAGGAGTGTGATGAGCATGTAGGAAGCCTTTTATGAACGCCGCGTTGGGATCGTCAGGTAGGGGGAGCGGGCCGCGCGCGTGTCAGCGCGCGGCGTGTCGAGAACTCAATGAGCAGCGCCACTGCGTTGCGCAATATCCAGAATCGCGGCCGCCAGTTTCGCGCCGTCGTGTCGCACGTGATCGCTGCCGATGTCCAGCAGGTCCGCCTCGACGACCGTCGCACGCCCCGCGGCACGCAACAGCCCGTCCCGGCGTATCAATTGGGCGCCCTCGCGGCGGTAGGGCGCGAGCTGCGCCTGCGCCGGCGACGTGCCGTTGACGAGGACGTAATCGAACAGGTCGTACCCCGTGTGGTCCCGCAGCACGCGCAGGTGATCGTCGAGGGACATGCCATCGGTCTCGCCGGGCTGCGTCATCAGGTTGGCCACGCACACGCGGATGCCGCGGACCGCGGCCAGCGTCGAGGCCACGCCGTCGACCAGCAGGTTCGGCAGCACGCTCGTGTAGAGGCTGCCCGGACCGATGACGATGACGTCGGCATTGATGAGGGCGCGCAGCGCATCGGGCCACGGCCGGACGGGGCGGGCCAGGCTCAGGCGGCGGATCGAGGCAGGATGCGTGGCGATGACGGTCTCGCCCTCCACGATCTCTCCGTTGGCCAGCTCCGCGCGCAACGTCACATCCTCGCAGGTGGACGGGTAGACGCGGCCGCGCGCGCCGAGCAGCCTGGCCATCTCGTCGATGGCGACCGTAAAGCTGCCGGTCATCCGCGTCAGCGCCGCCAGCATCAGGTTGCCGATGGCGTGGCCGCTCAAGTCGGTGCCGCCGTCGAAGCGATGATCGAGCAGGCGGCCGAAGGCGGCGTCAGAGGACAGCGCCGCCAGGCAATTGCGGATGTCGCCCGGAGGCAGCACGCCGAGATCGCGCCGCAGACGGCCGGAGCTGCCGCCGTCATCGGTCACGGTGACGATCGCCGCCAGGCGATCCGCGAGTTCCTCGACGCTCTGCTCGCCCCCCGCCGCCACAATCGCGTCCGCGAGTCCGCGCAGGACGACAGGCAGGCCCGTGCCGCCTCCGAACGCAACGATGCGTGGGATGGCGGCAACGGCTGCCATCGGCGCCGTGTGCAGAATACGCGGCGACGGGGCGTGCGCCGGCAGCGAGTGCGCGACGCTGTTCATGACCGGGGGGACCAGGAAAGGGGCATCCGGGCACCACGACATCGCAATCACGGTGCCACGCAAAACAGCCGCAGACGCGCACGTGCGCGCCGCGCTGTCCGGTCGCAGGCAGACTAAACTCGGCGCGCGTGCGGCCGGACGTGCGAAGTGGCCTGCGATTTCGCGCCGCCCCCGCACGCGTCCTGCAGCGCGACCTGTGCCGGTCCCGCGAAGACATTAATCGTCCGAGAGGGTGACTCTTCGCGCCGGGACGTGCGCCGGCGCGCGAATTTCCCCGGAAACGCCGCCACTGGCGCCCCTCGCCTGCCTCCCGCCGTCGATGGCGGCGTCCTTGCTCCAACGCCTGGCACCAAGATCTGCACGATCGCAACAATCCGCCGCGCCGCCGACGTCACGCGGGCTTCGCACCCCGCCGGCCGATGCGCGCCCGGCCCGACGACAACCGAGGTCGCTGCACACGCGGCGACGGTGAGGGCGAAAGGTATCAGCGATGCGAGTACTGGTGACAGGACACAACGGGTTTATCGGGTCGGTGATGGTTGACGTGCTGGCGCGTGCCGGTCACGAGGTGGTGGGCCTCGACACGTATCTGTTCGAGAGCTGCACCCTCGGCCCCGAACGCCGGCAGGTGGCGTCGATCCGCGGCGACGTGCGCGACGTCGAGATCGGCGACCTGGTGGGCTTCGACGCTGTGATCCATCTCGCGGCGCTCTCCAACGATCCGCTCGGCAACCTCAATCCACAGGTCACCTACGACATCAACCACCTCGCCTCGGTGCGCCTGGCGTGGCTGGCGCGCGAGGCGGGCGTGAAGCGGTTCCTGTTCGCCTCCTCGTGCAGCCTGTATGGCGTGGCCGGCGACGATGGGCTCCTGACGGAAGAAGCCGACTTCAACCCGGTGACCGCCTACGGCGAATCGAAGGTGCTGGTCGAACGCGACGTGTCGCGCCTGGCCACCCACTCCTTCAGCCCCGTGTTCCTGCGCAACGCCACCGCCTACGGCATGTCGCCCCGCCTGCGCGCCGACATCGTCGTCAACAGCCTGGTGGGCTACGCGGTGACGACCGGCGAGATCTTCATCCAGAGCGACGGCACGCCGTGGCGCCCGCTGGTGCACGTCGAAGACATCTCGGATGCGTTCCTCGCGGCGCTCGAGGCGCCGCGCGACCTGGTGCACAACCGCCCGTTCAACGTCGGCCGCACGCAGGAGAACTACCAGATTCGCGACATCGCCGACATGGTGTGCGAAATCGTCCCCGGCAGCCGCGTCACCTACGCCCCGGACGGCGCCCCGGATCCGCGCTGCTACCGCGTGAACTGCGACGAGATCGCGTGGACGCTGCCGGCGTTCCGGCCGCGGTGGACGGTGCGCGACGGCGTCCGGCAGCTCTACGAGGCTTACCGGAACTACAACCTGACCTATGACGCGTTCGCCGGCGAGAACTCGCAGTTCCTGCGCATCAAGCACCTGCAGCGGCTGACCAATGCGGGCCAGGTCGACAACCACCTGCGCTGGACGACGCCCCAGCTCGCCGGCACGCCGCCGCGCGTGCCGTCGACCGTGGTGGCCTTCCCGTCGATGGGCCACGCATGAAAGTCGTGCTCTTCTGCGGCGGGCTCGGGATGCGCATCCGCGACAACGAGAACATCCCGAAACCGATGATTACGCTCGGCTACCGGCCGATCATGTGGCACCTGATGAAGTACTACGCCCACTTCGGGTTCAAGGACTTCATCCTGTGCCTCGGCTACCGGGCCGACTACATCAAGAACTACTTTCTGACCTACAACGAGTGCCTGTCGAACGACTTCACGCTGTCCGAAGGAGGACGCAAGCTCGAGCTGATCAAGAGTGACATCGGCGACTGGCGCATCACGTTCGTCGACACCGGCCTGCACGCCAACATTGGCCAGCGGTTGAAGGCCGTCGAGAAGCACCTGGAAGGCGAGGAGTACTTCCTCGCCAACTATTCGGACGGCCTCAGCGACCTGAATCTGACCGAGCAGCTGGACCACTACTTCACGCACAAGCGGATCGCGAGCTTCCTCAGCGTCAAGCCGAACCTGTCGTTTCATCTCGTCAACGCCGACGAAGACGGACGGGTGAAGACCATCGAGGACATCGGGCGGTCGCACCTGCGCATCAACGGCGGGTTCTTCGTCTTCCACCGCGACATCTTCCGTTACATGGGACCCGGCGAAGAGCTCGTGCAGGAGCCGTTTCAGCGGCTCGTGGCTGAAGACCAGCTCCTGACCTACGAGTACGACGGGTTCTGGCAGGCGATGGATACGTTCAAGGACCGGCAGCGGCTCGAGGAGCTGTACGCCGGCGGCAACGCCCCCTGGGCGCTCTGGAAGGACGGCGGCAGCGAGCCGACCGAGGAACGCCTCGCGACGGCAATGAAGAAGCACCAGGCGGCGCACAACGCCCGCGGCGCCCTGCTCCCGCGCTAGCTTTTCTCCCACTCCAATTGAATGCAAGGCGGGTCTAAAGACCCGCCTCTACGTTCGCCCTTCGGGTCGTAGAGGCGGACCTTCAGGTCCGCCTGCGTGGTTTGGCGATCGTAGAGGCGGACCTTCAGGTCCGCCTGCGTGGTTTGGGATCGTAGAGGCGGACCTTCAGGTCCGCCGGTCGCAACCACGAAGGGCACGAAGGGACGAAGGGCACGAAGAAATCTCCTGGTCTTCGTGTTCTTCGCGGCCTTCGTGGTCAATCCCGGCTAGTCGTAGAGGCGGACCTTCAGGTCCGCCTACGTGGTTTGGATCGTAGAGGCGGACCTTGAGGTCCGCCTGCCCGTGCTAGGCCATTGCGACCGCTGCGCCGACGCGGTCGCGCAGCCAGGACTCGCCGCGGAAATGCAGGTACTGCTCGGCGCGCAGGCTATCCGCCAGGCGTCCGGGCGGCAGCTCCACGTCGTCGTAGGTGATGACCGTGTCCTTGGGGATCGAGCGCAGCAGACGGCAGCCTTGGACGAGCCCCTCCGGCAAGTACTTGCCGGAGCTCATTTCGTCGGCGTTCACCGCCTCGCCGTAGGTCATGTACTGCCCGTAATCGTCGAGGGTCTCGCCGATGGTCAGGTCGCGCTTGGCGACGGCGCAGACTTCGACGACCGGCCCGCCAAGCGGCTTGGCGACCGAATCGCGGAACAGCGCGACCCGCGCGATGGCGTTCGGCACCTCGAAGTGCACGAGGTGATAGGGGATGAAGAACGAGTACAACGGGCCGTCGCCCATCTTGTAGAGGCTCAAATAGTGCTGCTGCTTCGGGTCCGGCTGCTCCGCCAGGACATACACCTTGGTCAGCGGCGTGCCGACGACGTAATCGACGATGCCCCCGAGCTGCCTGACCTCGTCGATGTCGTACAGCTTCCCGATCTGCATCACGTCCTCGCGGTATTCGAGCCCGCGCGACATGCCCCTCGAGCGGACGGTGAACCCGGTGGCGTTGGCCACGATCGCCTGCTCGAAGCTGATTTTCGACCCGTCGGCGAAACTGGTCACCATCGCGGGGTTCTGGCCCCACTTCTCCGCGAAGCCGCGCTGCGTCGTCGGATTCCGGTAGGGATCCTGCAGCCCCTTGATGTTGCCGATGACTCTCGGCGTCAGCCCCAGGCCGCGAACCCATCGATAGAGATTCACCTGGACGCCGGGCTCGTCACCTTCACACGCCGAGAGAATGACCCCGTGGCGCTCGGCGTAGGTCTGCAGGATCGGCCCGATGGTGGCGTCGATCTCCGCGTTCATCAGCACCACGTCCTTGCCGTGCTTGAACGCGTCGAGCAGCATGCGGGCGCCGAATTCGACCGAGCCCGTCGTGTCGACGATGACGTCGACGTCGTCGGACCGCGTCAGCAGGAAGGGATCTTCCGTGATGGCGATGGCGCCGCCGCGCGCCGCGGCGGCGACGGCCGCCTGCGTGCCCGTCTCCGCGCAGACCGCGGCACAGTAATCACACAGCTCGCGCGCCCGTTCGATCTTGCGGGCGTAGACGCCCGTCACGATCATGCCGGGCGTGCTGTTGACGATGCGGTTGGCGAGCCCGCGCGCCATGAAGCCGGCGCCGGCGATGGCGACGCGAACCGGGCGGCCTTCCCGGGCCCGCTGTTCCAGAGCGTGGTCGATGAGAATCATTCCGTCTCCGTCCGTGTCCCTAGCGGCCGACTTCGGCCAGCACCTGCGCGCTCATCCGGCGCGCGACCTCGTCGCCGATTTCATCCAGCAGCGGCCACACGCGGTCTTTGTCCGAGATCGCCGTCACCGGCAGCGGCCACCGCAGCCCGAGAGACGGGTCGTCGTGGCGCAGGCCGCCTTCGGTAGACGGCGTGTAGAATTCGCCGACCTGGTAGCTCGTATCCGTGTTGTCGCGCAGCGTCTGGTAGCCGTGCGCGAACCGCTCGGGCACATACAGCGCCCGCTGGTTGTCTTCCGAGAGCTCCACCGCGACGTGCTGCAGGTAGGTGGGGCTCTCCGGCCGCAGGTCGACGATGATGTCGAGAATCGCGCCGCGCGTGCAGCGCACCAGCTTCGATTCGGCCGCCGGCGGATACTGGAAATGCATGCCGCGGAGCGTGCCCTTGATGCGGTTCGACGCGACGTTGGACTGCGCGATGATCGGTTTCAGACCGTGCGCCTCGAACTCCTTCTGGCAGAACGCCCGGGCGAAGAAACCCCGGTTGTCTTCGCGGCGTTCGAGCTCGATGACGAACGCACCCTTCAACTCCGTTTGCACAAAGATCATTCGCGAACTCCTTGGTGAGGATGGCCTGCCGCGTGCGAGACCAAATTCAGGCCTAAGCAAGGGCACCGCCACAATCACGCACGGCGGCCGCCCGCCGTCCGCAGCGCACCACGCGCAGGACGGCGACAAGGCGCCGAAACGGCGGACTTTTGTTCCCTGAATTCCCGCCCCTGCCGGGCGCTCGCCGGCGGCGCCGCGGTCAGGTGACTGCGATCGCCGCTGAACTCCCGCGCATACCGGCCCGTTGTTGGCGGAATCCTTGCTCTCAGGGAGGGTGCGGCTGCACACTTCGGCCCGTCATGCGCCGCGCCGCCGACACTCGATGATTCATTTGAGCCTTGAACGCGCCCGGAGAATTCTCTGTGTGGGCGCGCATTCCGACGATATTGAAATCGGCTGCGGCGGCACGCTGTTGACGCTCGCCCGGCAGCGCCCCGGCGTCGAGATCCTGTGGGTGGTCTTCAGCGGCGAAGGCGCCCGGACGCGCGAGGCCCGCCAGAGCGCGCGGCGGTTTCTCGCGTCGTTCGCCGCCCACAAGATCGTCGTCAAGCCGTTCAAGGGGAGCTTTTTTCCGTACCAGGGCGTGGCCATCAAGAACTATTTCGAGGAGTTGAAATCGTTCGAGCCCGACCTGGTATTCACCCACTACCGGCACGACCGGCACCAGGATCATCGCGTCCTGTCGGATCTGGCGTGGAATACGTTCCGCAACCACGCGATTCTCGAGTACGAGATCCCGAAGTACGACGGCGACCTCGGCATACCAAATGTGTTCGTGCCGCTCGAACCCGACGTCGCCAAGACGAAAGTCGACCTCCTCTGCAAGGCGTTCCAGACGCAGCGCAACAAGCATTGGTTCACCGAGGACACCTTCCTGTCGTTGATGCGGTTGCGCGGCATCGAGTGCGCCGCCCAGTACGCCGAGGCGTTCCACGGACGCAAGCTGGTCGTGTCGTAATCCCGCGCCGGGCACCCGGTGTGCCGGGTGTGCGGGCAATTAACGGTTGACATTGCGTTGGGCTGCGGAGAAAATTCCGCCCTTCAAACTACAGCCAGACTTCCAGGGATTCGCGAACGGCTCCCCGCGTCCGCCTCGGATGCCCGCGAGCACGATGCCCGATGGACCTCTGCGCATAGAAGGCGGGCGACATGGAACGACCGGGCAGCCTCGGGCATACGGCGACGCTGCGCAGCCTCGAGAGCGAGGCCGCGGAAGGCGCGGTGTGCGGCGTGAGGATTCTCCTCACGGGCGAACACGGCGTGGGCAAGCGGACGCTCGCGCGTCTGATCCACGAGCACACACGCGGCGCCGGCGCGCCATTGGTTGTCCTCGACTGCGCGGAAATCTCCGACTCGACGTTCGAATGCGAGTGGCTGGATGCGATGATCACCGCCGGCGGCGGTGGCGGCTCGCACGACGGCTGGCTGCGCACCGCGCAGCGCGGCACGATTCATCTCCGCAGCCTCGAACAGATGACGCCGCGGCAGCAGGCCGCTCTCTATCGCCACCTCGACGCGCGGCACGGCGCGATCGGTCCGACGGCGCACCAGGCGCGGTCCATCGACGTCCGGCTGATCACGTCCGCCGACACCAGCCTGCTCGATGCCGTGCAGTCCGGCGCGTTCCGGCAGGATCTCTTCTACCGCGTGAACACGGTGCACCTCCGTGTTCCACCGCTTCGCGAGCGTCTCGAGGAGGTCGGCGGCCTGTTCGACCACTTCGTCCAGGAGGTCTGTGACGCGCGCCAGTGCGCGGTTCCGGCGATCGCCCCCGAAACGCTGCAGGCGCTGACGGCGTACTCGTGGCCCGGCAACGTGCGCGAATTGAAGGAGACCGCGATACGGCTGGTGACGAAGGGCGGCGATTCCCGCACCGAGGATCCCGCGCGTTCGAGGCAGGTGCAGTTCGAGACCCTGCCGGTGAAGCGGCCGGGGACGCCGCTGCAGCCGGATGGTTCGCTGCTCGGGAGCCCGCGGCCGCGCACCAGCGTGCAGCCGCGGTCAGCCCACTAGCAACCCGCGTCTACCTCACTTCGAGTCGAGCGCGACCCCGCTCGCGCTGCCGCCACCAGGCAGGCGGAAGTGCCTGACAATGCTCCCCGACGCGGTATCCACCCCGACAACCTCCGTCCCGTCGGCCGTCGTGATGTACGACAGCACGCGTGCATCCGCGCGCTGGCGCTGCGTCCCCGACACCTCCGTCAGCGCGACCACGCGCACGTGCGCGGCCGCATCGACGACGCCGATATGCCCGCTGGAGGGCTGCATCGTCACCACGACCTGACCGTCGGCGGACGACCGGAGCGCCTCGGGCGCGTTGCCGGCACCGAGATCGATGGCTCCCATCGAGACGCGCCGCTCGAGGTCGATGAACAGGAGGGCGTGCTTCGCTGGAACGGAGACGAGCGCAGTGCGCCCATCCGCCTCGATCGTCAGGTCGGCGACCGCTTCGCCAATCGGCATGACCCACAGCCACCGCCCCGTCGCCGCCTCGATGGCGACGAGCGCGTTCTGCGACGCGTCATCCGCGCGGCTCAGCGCGTAGAGGATCTGGCCGGCGGCATCCGGGATGGCCGCGAGGATCGAGCTGCCCGACTGCCCCGCGGCGAACCGTGCCACCAGCTGATCGGTCGCCACGTCGATCACGTTGACGACGTTGCTGCCGCGTTCGGCCACGAACAGCCGGCTTCCGTCGGCGGTCCCGGCCAGCCCGTGCGGCCTGCGGCCAGCGGGCGCCGGCAGCGAGATGACCGCGACGCGGGTCATGGCCGCCGTGTCGATGACCGACACGGTGTCGCTGTCTTCGTCGGCGACGTACACCTTGCCGCTGCCGAGCGGAGCCGCGACGGCAGCCGGCCTGGCGCCCACCGGAATAGTCGCGAGCACGTCACTGGTGGCCGCGTCGAACGCCGCGACCATGTGCGTCGATGCGTTGGCGACCCACAGCGTCGCCGTTGCCGCCGCGGCATGCCAGCCGCCCGGCGACCTCTCGCCAGCAGCTGTCGCGGTGCCGGACATCGATGCCGACGCCGTGGACATCGGCGACATTGCCGACGCCGTGACGACGTCGGGACGGCGGGCAGTGCTCGAGGTGCCGCTCCCGATGGTGAACGCCGGCGACGCCGCGCTGCGCGCCTGACCGCCGCCTGCCTCCGCGGTCACGGTGGCGACGTAGATTCCCGACGGCAGCGCCGCCAGCGTGGCGGAGATGTCCGCGGCGTATTCGCCGTTGACGACAGGCGGCTTGCCAAGATCCTGGCGTCCCGTCGGCGCCGCGGTGCCGACATCTTCTCCGTCGGCAAAGATCTCCAGCACGTATCGCACGACCGATGCGTCGTCGGCCGAGGCCGTGAACATCGCCGTTCCCGACGACGCCGCGCCTTCGACGCTGACGGTGACCGCCGCCGATGTGGCGGTCGCGCCCTTGTTGTCGGTGGCGATGGCGACGAACGAGTAGGTGCCAGCCGCGCTGGCCGTCCAGTTGACGCTGAACGGCGCCGCAGTGCGGGTGCCGATGAGATCGGCGCCCGAGTAGAAGTTCACGCGCGACACGGTGCCGTCCCCCTCGGCAACCGACGCTGTCAGCGTGATCGCCGCCGGCGCCTTCATGACCGAGCCATCCAGCGGCGAGAGGATCGTGATCGACGGCGGGACATTGGCGGCGGCAATGCTGACGCCGACCGGCGCGGACGTGCCGACGTTGCCGGCCGCGTCGCGCGCCTGCGCCTGCAGCGAGTGCGAGCCGGCCGCGAACGCCGCTGTGTTCCAGCTGATGCTGTAGGGGGCCGCGGTGTCGGACCCAATCGCGTTGCCGTCCACGAGGAACGTGACCGACGTGACGCCGACGTTGTCGGAGGCGCTGGCCGTGACCGTCACGCTCGCCGACACCTGCGCGCCAGCCACGGGTGACGAGATGGCGACGGTCGGCGCGGCCGTATCCCCGCTGCTGCTCGGCGGCGCGGCCGCCGGGGAGCCGACCGGTGTGTTCATGTCCGCCTGTACCTGCGCGGCCGTGAGCGCGACGTTGTAGACGCGCACCTCGTCGATGGTGCCGGCGAAGTGCTGCCCGAAGATGCTGTCGCCGCCGATCTGCAGCGGGTTGCCCGACGCCGCCAGCGTGCCGCTGCGCGTCCCGCTCGCCGCGAGCGCGCCGTTCACATACAGCTTCACCGCGGAGCCGTCATACGTGGCCGCCAGATGGGTCCAGGTGTTGGCGGCAAGCTGCGACGGAGCGAAGACGTTGGTTGACGAGGTCGACCCGAACTTGCCGCCGACCGCCGGCCGCGACGAATTGTCCGACGCGGCCATCAGGTAGTAGTTGTCGTCGCCCTTGTAGATGACGTCGCTCCACCACCCGCTCACGCTCGCCGGCCTCACCCAGGCCTCGAGCGTCATCGCGGTGGTCAGGTGCAGCGACGGCGAGTCGGGGACATTCACCACCGCGCTCGAGCCGTTGAACGACAGCGCTCCGCCGAAGCGGCCGGCCGTCGTCCAGGTTGCGTCACCGATCGAGCCGTCGTTGTTGCGGTCCGACGCGTCCTGCGCCGCGGTGCCGGAACCCTCGTCGAACGAGTAGCCCGCCACGAGCCCCGTGCCGGAGCTCGGCGGCAGCGGCAACGGGGAGACGACGCTGGCAATCGAGGTGACGTCGCTCGCCGAGCTGTTGCCGGTGTTGCTGTCGCCGCCACCGCTCACCGTGGCCGTGTTGGTCACCGATGACGGCGCAGAAGACGACACGTTGACCGTGACGATCACCGGCGGATAGCTGCCGCCGGCGGCGAGCGCATCGCTGCGCGTGCACGTCATGGTCGACACCGTGCAGGTCCATCCGGACCCCGAGATGCCAGCGGCCGCGAGGGCACCAGGAAGCGTGTCGCGCACGGACACCGTGCCCGTGGTGGGGCCCGCGCCGCTGTTCTTCACGGTGAGCGTGTAGGCCGCGCCGCGCTGGCCCTGCGTGAAGCTGCCGGCGTGCGTCTTGGTGATGGTCAGGTCCGGCGGCTGCGGCGCCGCAGGCGGCGGCTGGCTCGCGGCTCCGATCGGCGTGTTCATGTCCGCGCGCACCTGCGCTTCGCTGAGCGCGACGTTGTAGACGCGCACTTCGTCGATCAGCCCGGCGAAGTACTGGCCGAAGGTGCTGTCGCCGCCGATCTGTAGCGGGTTGCCCGAGCCCGCGAGCGCTCCGCTTCGGGCGCCGCTCGCCACGGCCACTCCGTTGACGTACAGCTTGACGATGGAGCCGTCGTACGTCGCGGCGAGATGCGTCCAGGTGTTGGCGGGCAGCGCCGCGCTACCGAAGACATTGGTGGACGACCCCGATCCGAACCTGCCGCCGACGGCGGGGCGCGACGAATTGTCCGACGCGGCCATCAGGTAGTAGTTGTCGTTGCCCTTGTAGATGACGTCGCTCCACCAGGTGCTCACGCTCGACGGCCTGACCCACGCCTCGAGCGTCATGCCCGTCGCCAGGCGCAGCGAGCGCGAGCTGGGAACGTTCACCACCGCGCTCGAACCGTTGAACGAGAGCGCCGCGCCGTAGCGGCCCGATGTGGTCCTGGAGGCGTCGATGATCGTGCCGTTGTTGCCGGCGCTGGATGCGTCCTTCACCGCGCTGCCGCTGCCCTCGTCGAACGAGTAGGCGGCGACCAATCCTGACTGCGCCCACGCCCGCGGCGCGGCGAGATGTGCGACGGCGAGTATCGTGACGCCGATCAGAAGGATTCGCGGCGCGCCAGCTGCGCCCAACCAGGTGCACACGACACGGGCATCGTCGTGCAGACGGCACTTCAGATGCGGAATCACGGTCGACTTCCTTTTCCGGGGGGACATCAGCAGACAGGGTGCATCTGCTGGAGGACATCATCGGCAAGGCAGGTGCCACGAACGCAAGTGCGCGCCGCGGAAGCAGGACGCGCGGTGATGTCCTAGGAATTCACGCGGTCGCACGCGGCGGCGCGTCGTCGGGGGAGGAGTCGTCGAAGACCGGTTGTCAGCCGCGAATACGAAACCGGCGGAAGCTACACAGAAGTGTCCTCACAGGAGGGCGCGCGAAGATGGTCAATGCAGGGAATCGACAAACCTGCGCCAGACGTCCTCGTTCTGCTCGTTGCTGACATCGATTTCCGCACCGCACCACCAGCGATGCGCGCCGCTCGCCGCGACGCGCGCCCAGATGGGATGGATGGAAACCACGCCGACGCTCGGAATGGCGACCGACGCGATGGTCATCAGCGCGTCGTCAGGGGTCCCTGACAACTCGAGGCGGAGGCCGCCGTAGCTGACGTCCACGACCCTGGCTTCGTCGCCGCTGACGTCGACGGGCATGTCGGCGTGCTTGCGCGGCCAGCGGCGCGCGACGGTCGATGATGCCGGCGTCGGCGCGTCGCGCAGCAGACGCTCGACGACCGCAACGAGGGCGCCGTCGTCGAGCGGCCGCGTCAGGTAGACCGCGCCGGCGCTGGTCGCCTCCTTCTCCAGCACTGGATCCAGGGAGTCGTCAATGACCAGCGCGGACACGCCGGGCCTGGCCCGGAGCACCAGCTGGATGCCGTTGTACGGCCCCAGCTTCACCGCGGTGACGAGCAGGTCTGGCGGAGCCAGCACCAGCCGCTGCTTCGCATCCTGGAAGCTGGAGACGGTCGTGGCAAAGTGCCCCCTCGCCGTCAGCATGCGTTCGACGGCCTCCCGTGACTGCGCCACGGGATCGACGATAAGGAGACGAAAGGGCATATGAATTCGCGTCGTCGTTGAGTGGATCGCAGTCGCTCGGGTCGCGTACGAGCGTGCTGGTGCTGCCTAAACTGCCGTCACAAACACCAAAAATGAAATAGATGAGCAAGCTAAATGCCGCTCGAGGTGCGGAATGAGAAGGGAAAAAGCGGGGGTACAGGCGAAAGTCCTGCTTATCCCGCGACAATTCTCGTCTTTTGACGATGAAACGGTGTGAAAGACGCCGGTTTGGCGACTTCGGCGGACGCCGGTACCAGGGTCGGGATGACTACGCCGGCATGCACAGGGACGAAACCCTGTACGTCCGGCGTAATCGTCCTCTGAGAGCGGAACGGGCTATGCGGTGCGTCCCGCCGAACCGGCCGCCACGGGAGGCCGGCGCTCGCGGGTGATCGGGGCCGGCTGCGCGCCCGCGTACGGAGGCTTCATCATCCGGAAGCTCTGGAACACCTCGTGGCACTGGAACTTCCGGAGGAAGTTCAGGAACCGGCGGTAGTCCTGGGGCGGCATGTTGAACGCCTGCACCAGCTGCTTATAGCTGCCGCGCGTATGTTCGAGACCCAAGCGGACGATGAGACGCAGATCGCGGCGAGTGAGATCGCGCGCCATGAACGGCTCGCAGACCTCGGACCAGAAGCAGGCGCCGTTCAGCAGGCGATCGAACAGCACCTCGTGAATCGGCGGCTCGGCCGGCTGCACCGGGACGGCCGCGACCCGCGCGCGGTGCCGCGGCTGGACGAGCATCTCGAGCTCGGCGTCGGCGCGCGACTTCAGCACGAGACGCTCCGTCACGTTGCGCAGCTCACGCACGTTGCCGGGCCAGTCGTAGTCCGACAGCGAGGCGATCGCTTCGGGGCCGAGCTGCGGCAGCGGCCGGCCATGCTTCTCCGAGAAATGCTTCAAGAAGTAGTCGAGCAGCAACGGCACGTCGTCGCGGCGCTCGCGCAGCGGCGGCACCTCGATGTGCACGACGTTGAGGCGGTAGAACAGATCCTCGCGGAACGTCTTGTCGGCCACCTGGTCGAGGAGCTGCCGATGGGTGGCGGTGATGACGCGGACGTTGACGGTCTGCGCCTGGCGATCGCAGCCGACGCGCTGGATCTCGCCGGTCTCGAGAAACCGGAGGAGTAGCGCCTGCATGCGCAGCGTCATCTCGCCGATTTCGTCGAGGAACACGGTGCCGCCGCTCGCGCTTTCGAGCAGGCCGCGCTTGTCACGCCAGGCGTCGGTGAAGCTGCCCTTCACGTGGCCGAACAGTTCCGACTCGAGGAGCGAATCGGGAACCCCGGCGCAGTTGATCGTCACCATCGGTCCGCGCGCGCGATGACTGCGTTCGTGCACCAGACGGGCGACGATTTCCTTGCCGACGCCGCTCTCGCCAGTGATGAGCACCTTGGCGTTCGACCGGGCGGCGCATTCGATTTCTTCTCTGACCTGGCGAATCCCAAGACTGCTTCCAATGAGGACCGCCGGTTTATCGCTCATATTTCCTCGTGCAGTAGATTCGTTGGGGGAAGCCAGACCGAAGTCCGGCACGAAGGCGATATTGTCTAGCTAAAAGCTCTTCGTTGCAGTAGTTTTTTTGCCCCTGCGCGGTCTTTTTTTGTCGATTTTTCAGACTTTCACCAGCTTTTCGGGTACGACCTTTGTCGTCAGGTGTGCGCCAGCGTTGTGGCAATGGACCGAAGTCGCGATCGCCGCGCGACTTAAACGCGATTCTCTGATGCAGGCCAGTGTGTCACCGGCGGCTCATTCGAAACCGCACCCGCACACCCACGGCCGCGTCCCCACCGTTATCGAGGCCCCGGCCCGGTAGCCGGTAAAACTGCGGCCATCGATCGGAGACGAGCGGTTCTCGCCTCCACCCTCGACACCCAGCCGCAGCGCGCCGCCGATGCGCACGCCGAGACCGCCGCCGAAGAAGCCATATGTTTCCGAATAGCGGGCCGCCGTCAGGCCCGGTGCGGGCAGATGGAGGATGCGCTCTCCGTCGGCGCGAACATCGGCGTCCCACGCACTCGACAGCTGCGCGCGGAGATCGATCACCGCGCCGGTGCGAAGGTAGTCAGCATACAGGGTCTCGTAGGAATAGTCGATGTCGCGCGCACCCGTGATGCGAAGCCGAGTCCGGCTGCCGAGCTGAAGGTCCTCGTCGATCGACGCGACAAACCCCCGGTAGTCCGCGATTGCCGTGCCGATGGCGTTCAGTCTGATGTAGCCCAGCCGGACGCTCCCCGACGCGCGATCGCCCCCGGTAGTCAGCAGTCCGCCCTGCAGCCGCAGGATGTTGACATCGCGCTGCGGGCTGAAGCGAAAACGCTCGCCCGTCACATTCACCTGACCGAGCGCACTGATGCTGTCCGTCAGCGCCTGGCGCCCCTCGACCGTTGTCGCGATCACCTTGCGGTTGAGCAGTTCCTGCAGGTTCGCGCCGAGGAAGATCTGGTCGGGATCGAACCCATAGTCACGCCGCGCGACTGCCACCGAGGCGATCGTCCGCGCAGCCACGCGCGCATCGACGCCGCCTTCGACGCCGAACCGCAGTTGCCGTGCGCGCAGATCGATCTCGTGGTTGATGCGCCGCCGCCCGCCGTCCACGAACCCGGTGGCCCACGGAGTCAATCGTCCTGCAGTCGCCTCGAGGCGCCCGTCAGCGTCGACGTTCAGGCTCCGCTCGCCGGAATATTTGTCGAAGTACAGATACCGGCCGTGCACCTGGCCATCGCCGCGCACCGGTCCCGCGTCGAGCGTCACCGCCGCTGCGGGATCGAAGATGAAGGCGGTATCGCTCTTGGGATCGTCGGCGTCGTTGAACACGTTGCCGTCGACGCCAACGTTGAGCAACGCTGCGGACGGTGTCACGCCGAACGGACCCGCGTAGAAGCTCGCCGGCTCGGCAAACCGGCCGCCGAGATCGCTGCGTCCGGCGCGCAGGCGCAGGGTGATCGACTGACTCGGCACGCCAGGCGTCAAGCGCGCCGTTCCGCCTGCCAGTACGCGGCCGGTCGAATCAACGGCCTGCACCCGGTAGTTGCCGAGCGGCAGATCGGTGAAGCGGAACGTGCCGTCGGCCGCCGGGTCCGTCGTGACGACCACGTCGTCGCTGGAGGCGCGCACCTGCAGACCCGCCGGCGGCGAGCCGTCCGGCGCGCGCATGACGCCGTCGATCGTTCCGGTCAGATCCTGGGCGCGGAGCCCGACGTGCAGCGCGATGACGATCACCAGCGTCGCGGCAAGACGAATCGGCGTCACGCCGCTAACTGTAGACCAGCCCCGAGGCAAAAATACAGGCAGCAGGAGCTCCGGGTGTGGAGGGTCGTGCAGAGTTACTCGAGCGCGTCAACGAAACGGCGCCAGGCGTCGGAGGCGCGTTCGTCCGCCGAGTCCACCTCGGCGCCGCACCACCATCGCCCGACGGCACCGCCGCCGCGCGCCCACACAGGATGCACCGGCAGGCAGCCCAGGTTCGGGATCTCGATGGTCGCCAGCCGCGAGAGCGGGTGATCGATCGTCCCGATCTCCAGGCGCAGGCCGCCGTAGCTCACGTCGACGACGTTCGCGTCGTTGTTGCCGACGCGCGCGCGCACCTTCACCTGCTTGCGTGGCCAGCGCCGGATGACGCGCGACGACTGCGGCAGCGCGCTCTCCGCCAGCAGCTCGTTGACGAGCGCCATGAAGCGCGATTCGTCCACCGGCAGCCGGACATAGGCGGCGCCCGCGCTCGTCGCTTCCTGCTCGAGCACGGAATCGTCCTCGGTGTGCACGACAATCGCCTGCGTGTGCGGATGGTCGGACTGCGCGCGCAGCACGAGATGGATGCCGTTGTGGGCGCCGAGCTTGACGGCGGTGATGAGCAGGTCGGGCGGCGCGTAGACGAGCCGCTCCTCCGCCTGCTCGAACTCGGCGACCGACGTCACCATGTTGCCCGCCGTGCTCAGCATGCGGTCCATGGCGGCCCGGGAAACGGGATCGGTACTGACAACGAGGAGACGAAAGGGCATCGGCTCTTGTTGACCCCGGGCAGTGGAGGAGTAAGTGTCAGGGCCGCGCCGATCCGCGCATGCCCAAACTACAGGCGAAGCTGACGTCCAGGGATCAGCAAGTCGGATGCCTGTCGGCGCCCTGCGCGATTGTGCGCATTCCGTGAAGGCTCGGGCAATGCGGGCGATGCCGGCATTGCGGAATAGTCGTTTCGATCACCATCGTGTCAGACGGTTTCGGGAGTACCGGAGCGTTCAGGCTGACGCGAGCGTGCCGCCGCGCCCATCGGCGTGTGTTGGCGACGCACGGCGCACGGCGTCCGCCGGCCGTCGCCGTATCGCCGCGTCGGCGATCAGGACAGCCGGTCCACCGCGTTCAGCCGACCGACACGGGCGAGCTGCGATACCAGGCCACGGTGCGCGCGAGCCCTTCCTCGAAGGTGACGGTCGGCTGATAGCGAAGGATGCGTCTCGCCTTGGCGATGTCGGCCTGCGAATCCCGGACGTCGCCTGGCCTGGGGTCCGCGTACCTCGGCGTCACCTGCGCGCCGACGAGGTCGCGGACGGTGTTGAAGAGGGTGTTGAGCGAAATCCTCGAGCCCGTCGCCACGTTGATCACTTCCCCGCTCGCCCCCTCCGCGGTGCAGGCGCGCAGCACGCCGTCCACCACGTTGGCGACGTAGGTGAAGTCGCGCGTGTGCTCGCCGTCCCCGAAGATCGTCGGCTGCCGGCCTTCGCAGAGCGCGCTGATGAAGAGCGAGATGACGCCGGAGTACGGCGACGAGGGATCCTGCCGCGGACCGAAGACGTTGAAGTAGCGGATGGTCACGGTCTCGAGCCCGTAGAGCGTCGTGAACATCTGGCAGTACTGCTCCGCCACGAGCTTCTGCAGCGCATACGGCGACAGCGGCGCTGTCGGCATCGTCTCGACCTTCGGCAGCGTCGGCGTGTTGCCATAGGCAGACGAGGAGCCGGCGTAGACGAGACGCTTGACGCGGGCGTCGCGCGCGGCGACGAGGATGTTGAGCGACGCGTCGATGTTGGCGCGATTGGAGGTGATCGGGTCCTCGACCGAGCGCGGGACCGAGGGGATGGCCGCCTGGTGCAGAACGTAGTCGATGCCCGCGACCGCGCGGCGGGCCACGTCGAGATCGGCGAGATCGCCCTCGATGAACTCGACCGACGGCACGTGGGCCAGGTTCTGCCGCTTCCCCGTAATGAGGCTGTCGACGACGCGCACCCGCTCGCCACGTCTGGCAAGCTCCTCCACCAGATGGGAACCGATGAACCCTGCGCCGCCAGTCACGAGGTAATTGGCCATATTCAGAGGAGAGCTGAGCAAAAATCCTGCCCGTCAGTACAGCGTACGGGATAATGGCGGGTCGCAGTCAGCCAGACGATCGCCCGCCTTCGCGCTTCGCGTCGCGGTTGGGCAAGCTGAAGAGCTTGCCTGGCCAGGTGCGACAAGGCGTCGGCGGGAGGAAAGTCCGAACTCCACAGGGCAGTGCGCCGGGTAACGCCCGGGCAGGGCAACCTGACGGACCAGTGGCACAGAAAAGATACCGCCCGCCTTCGCGCCTTCGGCGCTGCGGCGAGGCAAGCCCCGCCTTCATCGAGGGGTCTGCTTCGCCGTAGCCCGAAGGGCGAAGGCGGGTAAGGGTGAAAAGGTGCGGTAAGAGCGCACCGCGCCGACGGTAACGCCGGTGGCAGGCAAAACCCCGCACGGAGCAAGACCAAATAGGGTGGCGCGATGAGGACTGCCCGTCCCAGGCCACCGGGTAGGTCGCTCGAGGCCGCGAGCAATCGCGATCCCAGAGGAATGATCGTTGCGCGGAGACGCCGCAAGGCGTTGACGCGAACAGAATTCGGCTTATCGGCTGGCTGCGACGCTTACGCTCAACTTCCGACTGCCGACTGCCAACTTCCAACTTCCAACGACCAACTTCCAAGTCGCGGCCTCGGATTGCCGGGCCTTGGGAAGTTGGAGGTTGGACGTTGGAGCTTGGAAGTTGGAAGTTGGAGGTTGGAGGTTGAGAGTCGAAAGCGGCACTCAGCCGTCGATTTCCTGTTTGATCCCGTACTGTTCCAGCTTCTTGTAGAGATTGCTGCGCGGCGTATCGAGCGCCTCGGCGGTCTTCGAGATGTTCCAGTTGTTCTCGCGCAGCTTCTCCACCAGGAACGCCCGCTCCGCCGCCTCCTTGAACTCGCGCAGCGTGCCGGCCGGCGGCGTCTGCACGCCGGCGGACTCGGCCCGGGCGGCCTGCCCCGCCGCGACCGGCATCTCCGCGGCCGCCGGCTGGCGTGACGAGCCGGCGTCGCCCCGGACTTCCGCCGGCAGGTCCTCGACGCGCACGAGGTCGCCGGGCGCCATGATCATCAGCCGCTCGATGGTGTTGCGCAGCTCGCGGATGTTGCCGCGCCAGCGGTAGCGCTGCAGCGCCTCCATGGCGCGCGGGTCGAAGCGCTTCGGCTTGAGGTTGTGCTCGTCGCTCGTGCGCCGCGCGAAGTGCTGCACGAGCAGCGGGATGTCCTCGCGCCGCTCGCGCAGCGGCGGCACCTGGATGGGGATGACGTTGAGGCGGAAGAACAGGTCTTCGCGGAACTCGCCGCGCTGAATCGCCTCCTCGAGGTTCTTGTTCGTCGCCGCGATGACGCGCACGTCCACCTTGATGGTGCGCGCCGAGCCGAGCCGCTCGACTTCCTGCTCCTGCAGGACGCGCAGTACCTTCGCCTGCGTCTTCGGGCTCATGTCCCCGACTTCGTCGAGGAAGATGGTGCCGCGGTCGGCCTGCTCGAACTTGCCGATCTGTTTCTCCGTCGCGCCCGTGAACGACCCCTTCTCGTGCCCGAACAGCTCCGATTCGATCAGCTCCTCGGGAATGGCGGCGCAGTTCACCTGGATGAAGCGCTGCCCCGCGCGCGGGCTGTTGCGGTGAATCGTCCGCGCCACCAGCTCCTTGCCGACGCCGCTCTCGCCGAGCAGCATCACGGTGGCGTTGGTCGGCGCGGCGCGCTGCACGGCTTCGAGCACGCGCCGCAGCGCCGGGCTGCCGCCGACGATTTCGTACTTCGACTCCATCGCCAGCTTCAGCTCGCGGTTTTCCTGGCGCAGCGAACGCAGCTCCAGCCCCTTTTGCACCGTGACCAGCACGCGCTCGCTGGTGAAGGGCTTCTCGATGAAGTCGAAGGCGCCGAGCCGCGTCGCCTGCATGGCGTCGGTGATCGTGCCGTGGCCCGAGATCATGGCCACCGGCAGCGACTCGTCGATGCGGCGGATTTCGGCGAGCGTTTCCAGGCCGTTGGTGCCCGGCATCTTGATGTCGAGCACCACCATGTCGGGCGGATCGCGCCTGACCTGGGCGATGCCGTCGGGCCCCGAGGCCGCGCCGCTGAATTCGTAGTGCTCGTATTCGAGGATCATCCGCAGCGAGTCGCGGATGGCGGCTTCGTCGTCGATGACGAGGATACGGGGCTTCACTCGATCTTCACGGTGTGCAGCGCGCGCGAATCGCTCTCGGGCTTGTAGATGTAGAGCGCGAGGATGTCGCCCGCCCTGGCGTTGGCGGTCAGCCGGCGGTACTCCTCCACCGAGCGCACCGCGTGGCGGTTGATCTCGAGCAGCACGTGGCCGCGCTCGACGTCGGCGTCGAAGGCCGGGCTCATCGGCTCGACGCGCGAGATCACCACGCCCTGCATGCCCTCCGGCAGCTTGAACCGCTCGGCGAAATCGCGATCGAGCTCGCGCACCGACAGCCCGAGCGCCGGCCCGCGCTGGCTCGAGGGCTGCGGCGCCGGATCGTCGGCGCTGGCGGGCCGCTTGTCGCGCGGCGGCCGCTCGGCGAGCTTCACCGGGATGTTGACGGGATGGTTGTCGCGGACGATCTGCAGCGAGGCGACGCTGCCCGGCTGGCGCGTGGCGATCAGCTGAATGAGCTGATCGTTGCCGCTCACCGCCTTGCCGTCCACCGCGACGATCAGGTCGTAGGTACGCAGGCCGGCGCGGGCGCCCGGCGACCCCGGCGTCACGTCCTGCACGAGCGCCCCGTCGCTGGTCGTCAGGCCGAGCGAGCGCTGGACGTCCGGATCGACATCGCGCAGCGACACGCCGATGTAGCCGCGCGAGACGTGCCCCTTGTCGCGCAGCTGCGGCAGGATGGCGCGCGCCTGGTTGATGGGCACGGCAAAACCGATGTTGGCGGCGCGCGAGCTGATGGCGGCGTTGATGCCGATGACCTCGCCGCGCGCGTTGATCAGCGGGCCGCCGCTGTTGCCGAAATTGATCGCCGCGTCGGTCTGGATATAGCGGTCGAGCGAGCTGTCGAACAGCTTGCGTCCGATGAAGCTGACCACCCCCACCGTCACGGTGTGCTCGTAGGCGAGCGGGTTGCCGATGGCCACTACCCATTCGCCGACGCGCAGCGAATCGGAGTCGCCGAGCGCCGCAAACGGCAGCGGCCGCGGCGAGTCCACCTTGATGAGCGCGATGTCGGTGTCGGGGTCGGAGCCGACGCGCGTCGCGTGCAGGTTCCGTCCGTCGGTGAGCCGCACCATGATGCGATCGGCGCCGTCCACCACATGGTGGTTGGTCAGGATCAGGCCGCTGGCGTCGATGATGAAGCCGGTGCCGGCGCCGCGGCGCGGTCCCTGCGGATCGCGCTCGCCGGGCCGGTCGAACAGCTCCGGGCCGTCGGGCACCGGCAGGCCGCCGAATCGCCGGCTGCGCGCCGTGCCGCGGGACGTGGCGTCGATGTTGACCACCGCCGGGTTCAGACGCTCCGCCACGTCGGCGAACGACACGACGGCCGGCGCAATGCCGGCGAGGCGGGTCCGCACCGGTATCTGCGGCGCGCTCGGCGCGGAGATGGCGAACTGCGGGGTCATCGAGCCCGCGACGACCAGGCCGATGAGAAAGGCGATGGTCGCCGTCAGGCAGACCGTCACGGCCACGAACCGACGGGTCATCTCCACATTATGAGGGGGAAGGGGGAAGGGGGAAAGGGGGATGGAGGCAGGTGGAAGGGGGAAGGGGGCAAGGGGGAAAGGGGATGGGGTAAGTGGACGGGGGAAAGGGGGAAGGGGGAAGGGGGAAGGGGTCGGCTACTTGATCAACTCGAGGAAGGCCGTTTCGTCGAGCGTCGGCACGCCGAGCGTCTTCGCCTTCTCAGCCTTGCTGCCCGGCTCGGCGCCGACGATCACGCCCGCCGTCTTCTTGCTCACCGAACTGGCCACCTTGGCGCCCAGCCGTTCGAGCGCGGCCGTGGCCTGCTCGCGCGACATCGACGCCAGCGTTCCGGTGATGACGTAACTCTTCCCCGTCAGCGGGCCCGGCGTCTCCGCTGCGACGCGCTGGTCCTTGGGCACCTCCATGTTCACCCCGGCCGCACGCAGCCGGTCGATGAGCTGGCGGTTGCGCGGCTCGTCGAGCCAGCTGCGCATCGACGCGGCGAGCACGGGACCGATTTCCGGAGTGCCCTGCAGCTGCTCGGTCGTGGCCCCGCACAAGGCGTCCATCGACCCGAACGCCCGCGCCAGCACCTGCGACGCGCGCTCGCCGACATGGCGAATCCCGAGGCCGTAAATGAGCCGCCACAGCTCGTTGGCGCGGCTCTTCTCGACCTGTGCCATCACCTTCGCCGCGGACTTCTTGCCCATCCGCTCGAGCTGTTCGAGCGCGTCCGTCGTCAGCGCGTACACGTCGGCGTAGTCGTGCACCAGGCCGGCAGCGATGACCTGCGCGATGAGCGATTCGCCGAGCCCTTCGATGTTCATCGCCCCGCGCGAGGCGAAGTGTTCGAGGCCGCGCTGCAGCTTGGCCGGACACGACGTGTTCTCGCACCGCCACACCGCTTCTTCTTCCGCCCGATGCAGCGTGCTCCCGCAGCGCGGGCAGGTCGTCGGCATCACCCACGGCTTCGATTCCGCCGGCCGTCTGCTGAGAATCGGTCCGACGACCCTGGGGATGACGTCGCCCGCCTTCTCGACCAGCACCCAGTCGCCCTCGCGGATGTCCTTGCGGGCGATGTCGTCGGCGTTGTGCAGCGTCGCCATCGACACCGTCGAGCCCGACACGAACACGGGATCCAGTACGGCGAACGGCGTCACCGCGCCGGTCCGGCCGACGTTCACGTCGATGCTCTTGAGGAGCGTCGTCTTCTGTTCCGCCGGGAACTTGAAGGCGATCGCCCAGCGGGGAAACTTGCTGGTGCTGCCGAGGCGCGCTCGCAGATCGATGCGGTCGAGCTTGATGACGACCCCGTCGGTGTCGAAATCGAGGCTGCGCCGCTTCTCCTCCCACTCGCGGCAGAACGCGACCAGCGCCTCCACGCCGCGGCAGCGGCGCCAGTTCGGCTCGACGGGCAGCCCCCACGCCTTCAGCGCCTCCAGCGTTTCGCCGTGCGTAACAAGGCCGGGCGTAGTGAGGCCGACCTGAAGGTCGGCCTCTACGTTGTGAGGGCGCGCAGATCGTAGAGGCGGACCTTCAGGTCCGCCTGGTTGTAGAGGCGGACCTTCAGGTCCGCCTACCAACTGGTACATCCACGCGCTCAAACCGCGTTTGGCGACCAGCGCCGGATCCAGATTCCGCATCGTGCCCGCCGCCGCGTTGCGCGGATTGGCGAACAGCGGCTCCCCCGCCGCGGCCTTTTCAGCGTTGATGCGCTCGAAGACCTTGCGCGGCAGGTAGACCTCGCCGCGCACCTCGATGCGCTGACTGGCGCCGCGCAGCTGCAGCGGAATTGCCCGGATGGTGCGCACGTTCGACGTGACGTCCTCGCCGCGCACCCCGTCGCCTCGCGTTGCGCCGCGCACCAGCGTGCCGTTGTCGTAGGTCAGGGCCAGGCTCAAGCCGTCGATCTTCAGCTCGGCGACGTACTCCACCTCCTCGACCGCTTCGCCCGCCGCCGCCAGGCCGCGCCGCACCCGCGCGTCGAACTCCCGCAGTTCCTCTTCCGAGTAGGCGTTGTCGAGGCTGAGCATCGGCTCGGCGTGCAGCACGGTGACGAAGCCGGCCGCCGGACGCCCGCTGACACGCTGTGTCGGCGAATCGGAGGTGACGAGGCCGGGATTCTCGCCTTCGAGGCGCTCGAGCTCCTGCATGAGCGCGTCGAATTCCGCATCGGCGATTTCCGGATCGTTGAGGACGTAGTAGCGCTCTTCGTGGTGGCGAATGAGGCGGCGGAGCTCCGCGATGCGGTCAACGGGATTCATCGGCGCTCACCACGACGCCCACGAAGATGACGAGGAACACGCAATCAATTTCATCGCGTTCGTGGCCGGCGCGCTGGACTCTCCGTGGTTGGGTCAGCGATCCCGGGAGAGCACGTAATCGGGCAGGTAGATGAGCGCATCCCGCTCGGCACTGGCCGGAAAGATCTGCAGGGCGAGCTTGGCCCGCTCGACGAAGTCGGTGGCCACGCGCTGCGCGTAGTCGATGGAGCGATGCTGCGCGAGCAGGTTGCGCAGCTCGCGCCACTCGTCGATCGAAGCGCTGCGCTCCTTGACAATCTTGCGGATGAGGATCTCGGCGCGCGCGTCGCCGCTGGCGAGCAGGTGGATGACTGGCAGCGTCATCTTCCCCTCGCGCAGGTCGCCGCCCACCGGCTTGCCGAGGGCGTCCTCTTCGCCGGTGAAATCGAGCAGGTCGTCCACCAGCTGGAATGCCATGCCGATGTTCAGCCCGTAATCCCACAGCGCGTCTTCCTGCTCGGTGTTGGTGCCCGGCCCGAGCATGCCGCCGATGCGCGCGCTGCCCGCGAACAGGTAGGCCGTCTTGCGGCGGATGATTTCGAAATGCTCGTCCTCGGACAGATCGACGATGCCGTTCTTGGTCAGCTGGTAGAGCTCGCCTTCGATCATGCGCAGCGTCACTTCGCAGAGCAGGCGGATGAAGTCGAGGCTGTCGCGCGAGAGCGCCATCGACATCGACTTGATGTAGAGGAAGTCGCCCAGCAGCACCGTGACGTCGTTGCCCCAGCGCGAGTGCACCGCCTGGCGTCCGCGCCGCATGTCCGATTCGTCGATGATGTCGTCGTGCACCAGCGTGGCGGTATGGATGAACTCGATGACCGAGCCGAACAGCGCCGCGTGCTCGCCGGTGTAGCCGCTCATGCGCGCCGCCATCAGCAGCACCGCCGGGCGGATGCGCTTCCCGCCTCCCTGCTGGATGTAATGGCCGATGGTCGGGATGAGCGCCACCTGCGATTCGAGATGGCGTACGAACTCGCGCTCGACCTTCTCGAGGTCGGCGCGAATCGGCTCGAACATCTGCGCGAGAACGGCGGCTGAGGGTTTCTGCGCGGTAGGGCCCAAGCCCGACCATCATATCGCGAGTTTACGGCTTGAACAGCCTTTCGAAGTTGGCCCGCGCGGCCGCGGCGATTTCGCCGACCTCGGCGCCGCGCAGCTGTGCGATGGTCTCGGCCACTCGGACGACGCGCGCAGGCTCGTTGCGCGTGCCGCGAAACGGCGTCGGCGCCAGGAAGGGGCTGTCCGTTTCGATGAGCAGGCGATCGAGCGGCAGCACCCTGGCCACCTCCTGCAATTCCAGCGCGCGCGGAAACGTGACGATGCCGGCGAGCGAGACGTGAAAGCCGAGGTCGAGCGCCCGCTGCGCCATCGCGCGGTCGCCGGTGAAGCAGTGGAACACGCCGCCGACGTCGCGCGCGCGCTCCTCGTCGAGGATGCGGAACGTGTCGTCCTCCGCCTCGCGGGTGTGGATGACGATCGGCATGCGGCGCCGCGCCGCCAGGCGGATCTGCTCGCGGAAGACCTGCTGCTGCACCTCGCGCGGCGCGAAGTCGTAGTGGTAATCGAGGCCGATTTCGCCAACCCCGCGCGTCAGCGGCTGCGCGTGCATCACGTCGTCCACGCGGCGGGCCGCGTCCGCCGGGTCGGCGGCGAACGCGCCGGCGGCATGCGGGTGCACGCCAATCGAGAACCGTACCGCGTCCCACGCCGCGGCGACCTGCCTCCCCTGCTCGATCTCGTGCTCGTCGTCAGCGGCGAGGATGACGAGGGCGTGCGCGAGCTTCGCCTCCTTCGCGCGCTCGATGACGGACGCAAGGTCGTTGACGAACTCGGGACCGGCGAGGTGGCAGTGGGAGTCGATCACGAAATGCAAAATTCAAAATGCAAAATGCAAAATGCAAATGCAAAATTCAAAATGCAAACACCGCCTGCTGCGACACCGCGCGAGCAAGGCCGCGCCGCCTTCACCCCCGCCGCCTCGAGACATGAAGGGTTTGCATCTTGCATTTTGAATTTTGAATTGGTGAATTACCTCACTCTAGCCCCCGGCGGAACATCCTGATCGAAGGCAACCAGGATCGGCTTCCCGCCGTCCACGCTGGCGGCCAGCACCATGCCGTTCGACTCGATGCCCATCAACTTGGCCGGCTTCAGGTTGAACACGATCGCGATGGTGCGGCCGACGAGTTGTTCTGGCTGATAGGCCTCGGCGATGCCGGCGACGATTGTCCGCTGCTCGGTGCCGACATCCACCTTCAGCTTCACCAGCTTCTTCGACTTCGGCACCGCTTCCGCCTCGAGCACCCTGGCGACGCGAAGCTCCACTTTCATGAAGTCGTCGATCGAAATGCGGGTGTCTTCGGCCGGCGTGACGCCGGCGCCAATCGCCTGCGTTGCGCCCGGCGCCGCGGGCTCGCCCGCCTGCACACGCGGCGCGTCGGCCGGCACCCCGGCGCCTTGACTCGGCTTTTCATCCATCGCGCGTAGCTCCTCGACAGTCTTTTCGATTCGCGGAAACAGCGGCTCGATTGGTCCGAGACGAGTTCCCGGCACGAGCGTTCCCGGCTGCAGGTTCGTCCATGGCTCCTGCGCGACGCCGAGCATCCGCCGGATACGTTGCGCCGCCTCCGGCATGACCGGATCGATCAGCGCGGCGGTGACCCGCAGCGCATCCGCGGAGTGGAACAGCGTCGCCTCGAGCCGGCCGCGCTGCTCAGGTCTCTTGGCCAGCGCCCATGGCTCGCGCTGGACGATGTACTGGTTGATCGAACGGATCAGCGCGTCCCACGTCGTCTGCAGCGCGACGGTGATCTGGAACGCGCCGAACGAGTCCTTGACCGCGGCGATCGTGGCTTCCGTCTTCCGCTCGAGCTCGCGATCGTGATCGTCGCGCGCATCCTGGGGCGAGGCGGGGATGACACCGTCGCAATAGCGCTGGATCATCGTCGTCGTGCGGCTGACCACGTTGCCCAGGTCGTTGGCGAGGTCGGCGTTGAACCGCGTCAGGATGCCCTCGTCCGAGAAGTTCGCATCCTGGCCGAGCGGCATCTCGCGCATCACGAAGTAGCGCAGGGCGTCGATCCCGAAGGCGGCGACGTAGTCCTGGTAGCGGGCGACGTTGCCGATGGACTTCGACATCTTCGCGCCGCCCATCAACCACCAGCCGTGCGCGATGATGCGCTGCGGCGGCGGCATGCCGGCCGACATCAGGAACGCCGGCCAGTACAACGCGTGCTGGCGGATGATTTCCTTGCCGACCAGGTGCGTCACCGCGGGCCAGAACGTGTGCACGCGGCTCTCGTCATCGGTGCCGAAGCCAAGTGCCGTCAGGTAGTTGGTGAGCGCGTCGAACCAGACGTACATCACGTGCGCCGGGTCGCCGGGAACCGGGATGCCCCACTGAAACGAGGTACGGCTGATGCTGAGGTCCTGCAAACCCGCCTCGACGAACGTCCGGATTTCGTTCAACCGGAACGACGGCTGCAGGAAGTCGGGGTTGGCTGCGTAGAAGTCGAGCAACGGCTGCTGATACTTCGACAGCCTGAAGTAGTAGCTCTCTTCCTTGAGCCGTTCCACCTTGTTGCCGCAGGTCGGGCACTTGCCGTCCAGGAGCTGCGTCTCGGGAACGAAGATCTCGTCGACTGTGCAGTACCACCCCTCGTAGTCGCCCTTGTAGATGTCGCCGCTGGCGGCCACGCGGCGCCACAGCTCCTGCGAGGCGCGATGATGGCGCGGCTCGGTCGTGCGGATGAAGTCGTCGTTGGAGATGTTCAGGTCGCGGCACATCTGGCGGAACCCGCCGGCAACCTGCTCGGCAAAGATCTCCGTCTTCAGGCCGGCCTTCTGTGCCGCCCGCTCCACCTTCTGCCCGTGCTCGTCGGTCCCCGTGAGGAAGAACACGTCGTCGCCCAGCAGGCGGCGCGACCGCGCGATGGCGTCGGCCACCATCGTCGTGTACGCGTGCCCGATGTGCGGCTGCGCGTTGATGTAGTAGATGGGGGTGGTGATGTAGAACGGATTCATGGCCGCCGCGCGTCGAGCCACGCCTTGGTGGCGGCCGCCTGGATGTCCTTGACGCTGCGGCCAGACGTCTCCGCCAGCCGCACGCAGTCCTCGAATTCGGGCGCGGCGTTGAGGATCTCCCCGTTGCGGCGCGCAACCTTGACGCGCACCGGTCCGAATGCCGTGGTCACGGTCTGCGTCTCGCGATCGAGGCATTCGCGCGTCATCTCGCGGTAGCGCACGCCGATGGTGGTCGTCTCGCGGAAGATCGTCGAGGTCAGCTTTTCACGCACGGCCGGCGGCGCAATCACCGACAGCAGCGTGCCGGGACGGTTCTTCTTCATCTGCACGGGCGTGTAGAAGACATCGAGCGCGCCGGCAGCCAGCAGCTTGTCCATGACCACGCCGAAGATCTGGGGGTTCATGTCGTCGATCTCCGCCTCGATCACGACGACGCTGTGCGAGGGTGAGGCCGTATCCGCTTCGCCGATGAGGACGCGCAGGACGTTTGGCGTGTCCTCGAAGCTGCGCGCCCCGGCGCCGTAACCGATGGTCGAGATCTTCATCGGCGGAATGCCGCCGAACTCCGTCGCATACGAGGTGATGAGCAGGGCCCCGGTGGGCGTAACCATCTCGGCACGCTGCGTTCCGGAATACACCGGCACGCCTTCGAGCAGGCGCACCGTCGCCGGCGCCGGCACCGGATAGAGACCGTGCGACGACCGGATGGTGCCGCTGCCGACGTTCAGCGCCGAGGCGACGATGCGGTCCGGAGCCAGCAGCTCGAGCGCGTGCACGGTGCTGACGATATCGACGATGGAGTCGAGCGATCCGACTTCGTGGAGATGCACCTGTTCGGCCGGCGTGCCGTGAATCGTCCCTTCCACCTCGCCGAGGCGCGCGAACAGCGCCTTGGCCCGGTCCTTCCCCGCCGCGCTCAACCGCGAGCGATCGATGAGGGCGTCGATCTCGGGCAGCGTCCGGTGCACGTGCGTCTCCATCGCCACGGCGCCGCCGTGGGCGTGGTGATGATGGTGGTGGCCGCCCTCGCCGGCGTCCTCCCCCCGCACCTGGAACTTGGTCGCGCCGATGCCCCCACGCTGCACGCGCTCGGTCCACACCGCGTCGCGGTCGATCGACAGGCTGCCGAGCGCGCCGCGTATCTCCTCGAGCGGCACGCCCGCGTCGATCAGCGCGCCGACGATCATGTCGCCGGACGCACCCGAGAAGCAGTCGAAGTAGAGGACCTTCACAACCCGTCAATCTTACTCGACGCCCGCGGCGAGGCTTCCCGCTTCGACGAGCGAGTAATAGCGCTGCTCCGACAGAATGAGGTGATCGATGACGTCGATGCCCATGATGTCGCCGGCGTGGATCATCCTCCGCGTCAGCGCCAGGTCGTCGCTGCTCGGCCTCGGATCGCCGGAGGGGTGGTTGTGGAAGAGCACGATGGCCGCGGCCGACGCCAGAGTGGCCTCGCGGAACACTTCGCGCGGGTGCACGACCGTCGAATCGAGGCCGCCGATCGACAGCAGCTTGATGCGAATCAGCCGGTGCTTGGTATCGAGCATGACGATGCCGAACTGCTCCACGGGGGCGGCGCCGAACTGGGGCAGCAGGTAGGACGCCAGCTGCTGCGGGGTCTCGTAGTGCGGCCGTTCGAGCGCCCGGCGGACGAGGGTGCGGCGGCCTAGCTCGACCGCCGCCACCACCTGCGAGGCCCGCGCCGGGCCGACCCCGCTCACGCACAACTGGTCGGGAGCCACACGCGCCAGGCCGTGCAGGCCGCCGGCGCGCTCCAGCAGGCGGTTGGCCAGCTCCAGCGTGCCCTGGCCGCGCGCGCCGCTCCCCAGCACGATGGCCACCAGCTCGTTGTCACCGAGCGCCGCGACGCCGAGCCGCTGCAGCTTTTCGCGTGGACGATCGTGCTTCGCGACCTCTTTCATGGCGCTATACTCAAATTCTCATGACCCTGCGGTTGTCCGCGTGCATCGTGGCCGCGGTCCTCATTGCTGCCTGCGGCGACCCACCAAACAAAGAGATGGATCAGGCGCAGGGCGCCATCGACGCGGCGCGCGCCGCCGGCGCCGACCGCTACGCCACCACCGAGTACACCGCCGCCACCGACGCGTTGAAGCGCGCCCAGGACGCCGTCGGGCAGCGCGACTACCGCCAGGCGCTCAACGAGGCACTCGACAGCCGCGAACACGCCCAGAACGCGGCGCGCGAAGCCGCCGACACCCGCGCGCAGCTGCGCGGCGAGGTGGAGCGCGACATGGCGCAGATCGCCGCCCTCATTGCCGAAGCCAACACCCGCCTCGCCTCGGCCTCGAGGTCGCGCACGCCGCGGCGCGTGCTCGACGGACCGCGTACCGATCTCGCGGCCGTGGATCAGAGCGTGCAAAAGGCGGGCGCGGCGATGCGGGCCGACGACTATCTCGCCGCACGCACGGCGTTACAGGGAGTTAAGGAGAGAATCGAGCAGGCGCTGAAGGCGCTGGAAGCGCCCGCTGCGCAATCTTCGCGACGTGCGCGGTGACGGAAGGTCGCAGGTTTTGCACGCCTCGCGCCGGCAGGAAGACCCTCTCTACCCGCCTCAGAGGTAAGCGGTCCCCTCGAGCACGACGTCCGCCCACCCGGTCAGGTAGATCCCGTCGTCGCGCACTCGACGCGCTGCGTCCCCCCCGGGGCGACGACATCCACCTCACGGGCCGCGCCGCCGTGCGCTGCGGCGGCGACTGCCGACGCCGACGAACCGGTCCCCGAGGACGTGGTCGGCCCGACACCGCGCTCCCAGATCAGGATGCGGACGCGGCCGGGAGATTCAATCTGCGCAAATTCGACGTTGGTCCCTGCCGGGAACATCGCGTGCCTCGACAGCGCCGGCCCGAACCGGTTGAAACGCTCCTGGTCCGGCAACGGCCCCAGCACGACGCACTGCGGATTGCCCACCGAAAGCAGCGACGCGGTCACGGTCTCCCCCAGCACCGGGATCTGCATTTGACGGATATCCGCGGGCGGCCCGAGCGCCGCGCGAAACGTGTACCGGATACCCTCGACGGCCTGCAACTCCAGCGTCTTGGTGCCCGCCGTCGTCTCGACGCTGATGCTCGCGCCGGCGCCGAGCTGCTGCCGGCGGGCGACGAGCGCCGCGAGGCAGCGCAGGCCGTTGCCGGATAATTCCGACGCGCTCCCGTCCGCATTGAACAACCGCATCGTCGCGCCGCGGTCGCGCAGCTCGAACAGGATCAAGCCGTCGGCGCCGACGCCGGTGTGGCGAGAACAGAGCCCTCGTGCCAGCTGCGCCGGATCGCCGGGTTCCGCGTCTGCCTCGATGAACAGGAAATCGTTGCCGTAGGCATGCGCCTTGGCGACCGGCAGCGCTCTCGTCACGGCACCTGGAACGCGGTGAATACGTAGGTGAACCCGGCGGTGAAGCCGATACCCGGGTCGTCGCTCGTCGCGCCAAGCAGCACGGCGGCGTCCCCCCTGAGGCCACCCGTCGTGTAGCGAAGGCCCATCCGGACGATGCTGCGCGATTCGGTGCCCGGGAGCGGTCCGCCCGAACGGGTGTTCGCGCGGCCGTTCACTTCCCCGACCACCTCCGCCTCGTTGGTGATCGCGCGGGCGAACGACACGCCGTAGGTGACGACATCGTTCTGGCGGTTGCCGTTGGTGGGATCGCCGAGGATGCCGAGGCCGAGGTTGCCGACGATACGCACGGACTGCGTCGTCTTCCCCACGAGAACCGAGGCCAGGAAATCGGTCGTGTCGAGGCCGAGGCCGCTCTCGTTGCCGGCATTCGGGAGCTTCGTCGCGAAGCGGAAGCCGAAGGCCGGCCGTGCCGCCCCTTCGGGCGCCAGGCGGATCTTCGCGCCAATCAGGATGTCCTCCGAGTCGGACGTCGATGATCCCGTTGCGGTGAAGAGGTCCGTGAGAGGAGCGGGCTGCTGGCTGGTGATGTGCAGCCGTTGAAAGGACACCTGATCGATCTGGATCTCCGCGATCGAGCTGACGCCGATGCTCGCGCCGGCGATCGGCACGCGCAGGAGATGCCCCTGCAGCCCGGACACCGGGTAGACGACGTCACGGTCGTATTCGATGCCGCCTTCGACGAGCACCCGTCCGGCGCCGATGGTCTCCGGGTCTTCGGTAATGAGCGGCCGCTGCTGCGCGAACGCGCGGCCGGCGGCAAGAGTCATCAGGAGGCTGAGAAGAAGTGTCCGCATCGTCAGAGACGTTCAGAACTGCCGTTTGCTGTCGATCAGGATGGTCACCGGGCCGTCGTTGACCAGCTCGACGCGCATCATGGCCTGGAATTCGCCCGTGGCAACGGGCAGTTGCGCCGCACGCAATTCTCTCACGACGCTTTCGTAGAGCGCGCGGGCTGCTTCGGGCGGCGCCGCGGCGTCGAATGCCGGCCGCCTTCCCTTGCGGATGTCGCCGTAGAGCGTGAACTGCGAGACGACCAGCACGCCGCCGCCGACGTCGGCCACCGACCGATCCATGTGGCGGCCGGCGTCGCCTTCGAAGATGCGGATGTCGCGGATTTTTCCGGCGACGTAGCTCGCGTCCTCGGGACCGTCGTCGCGGCCGACGGCGAGCAGCACGACGAGGCCGCGGCCGATCTCGCCGGCAATGCGCTCGTCCACGCGCACGCGCGCCTCGGTGACGCGCTGAACGACGGCGCGCACGCTACGGCCGGATCTGGAGAAGGGTGGGTGCGGTCTCGTCCGCCAGCCGCAGGGCGGCGCTGTCGCGCAGCTCCCCGCTCGGGTTGAGCCGCGTGTCGAGGAGATGGCGCGGCATGACGTTGGTGAGCGCCTTCAGCATCGACTGCTTCACGCCGGCGTGCTCCTGTTCGAGATCCAGGATGAGCCGCTTGACGCGCTGCCGCTGGAGGCTGAGATCACCACAGGCGGGGCAGCAGCAGCCGATGATCGGCAGCTCGCGCTCCTTCGTATACAGCCGCGCCTCCGCTTCCTCGACGTAGACGAGCGGGCGGATGACGACATGCTCGCCGTTGTCGGAGACCAGCCGCGCCGGCATCGCCTTGAGCGCGCCGGCGAAGAACAGGTTCAGCAGGAGCGTCTCGATGAAGTCGTCGAGATGATGACCGAGGGCGATCTTGGTCGCCCTCACCTCGCCGGCGATGCGATAGAGCACGCCCCGGCGCAGCCGCGCACACAGCGAGCAGGGCGTGGCGTTGGCCTCGAGGATGTCGTCCATCACCTCGCCGATGGCGGTGTGCTCGATGCGGTATTCCCAGCCGCGCGCCTCGCACGTACGGGCGATGACGTCGTGCTTGTAGTCCTTGTAGCCGGAATCGACGTTCACGGCGACGAGCGAGAACTCGATGGGCGCGCGCTGGCGCAGCTCGTGGAGGATCTGCAGGAGCGCCCAGCTGTCCTTCCCCCCGGACAGGCCGACCATGATGCGATCGCCGTCTTCGACGAGGTTGAAATCCTTGATCGCCTGCGTGGTCTTCTTCGCCACGCGCGCCTCGAGCGGACTGCGATAACCCATTGCTACGAGTGTAACCCTGACGTGCGGATCTCGGCGATGTCGTAGAGATGCGGCGCCGGCGTGCCGGGGTCGATCGCTTCGCGCATCAGGCGTCGCAGCTGCACAAGGTCGGCGATGACGCGGAACGTGCGACTCAGGTTGTACTTCGAGCGGCCATGCTGCCGCGGACGATGGTTCACTTCCACCTCCGCCACCCGCCCACCGAGCTGGCTGGCGATTGCCGGCAGGTAGCGGTGCAGGCCCGCGCGCAGCTTGAGCGGCTTGACGACCTTCGCCCGATACACCTTCAGCGAACAGCCGTTGTCGTGCAGCCGCACGCCGGTGACCAGGCCGAGCAGCCAGTTGGCGATCGCCGACGGCAGGTGCCGGGTGAGAAAGCTGTCCTGGCGCCGTCGCCGCCACCCCGAGACGATGTCCTTCCTCCGAGCCAGCGCCAGCATCTGCGGGATGTCGCGCGGGTCGTTCTGCAGGTCTCCGTCGAGCGTGACGATGAACTCGCCGCGTGCCGCGGCGAACCCGGCGGCGAACGCCGCCGTCTGGCCGAAGTTGCGCGTGAAGCGGATCACCGTCACCGCCGGGTTGCGCGCCTGCACCGCCGTCAGCTGCTCGAACGTGCCGTCGGTGCTGCCATCGTCCACGAGGATCACTTCGTAGGAGACACCGAGCTGATCGAGCACGTCGGTCAGCTCGCCGTGCAGCGGCACGACGTTGTCGGCCTCGTCGCGCAGCGGGATGACGACCGAGATCTCAGGATCGAGCACGCGAAGATCGCCTCAGCAGCCACCAGACGAACGCAGCGACGACGATGAGGATGGCCACCCAGATGGCGATGGTGCTTCCATGGGTCCGCATCAGCTCGAGCGCGGCGTCGCCGTAGCGGACAGCCAGCGCTCCCACCACGAGGTAGCGCACGCCGCGCGCGGCGGCGATCGACAGCACGAACGGCAGCGGACGCACGCCGGCGACGCCGGCCATCAGAACAAACAGCTTGAACGGCGCCGGCGGCGGCAGGATTGCCGGCACCATCAGCGCCAGCACGCCGCGGCGTCGATATAGCGCCAGCGCGCGCTCGACGTGACCAGCCTTCAGCCGCCGGGTGACAAAGGTCTCTCCCCCGCGCCGGGCAATCAGGTAGAGCGCGTAGCACCCCGCCACGGAGCCGAGCGTGGCCATCGCCGCGTAGTACGGCATCAGCGGCTTGTTGCGCACGACCATCAGCACGACGAGCAGGTCGTTAATCTGCGGCAGCGAGATGAACGAAGAGTCGAGGAAGGCGACGACGAAGAGTCCGGGGCCGCCCAGTGTGAGCGCGAGCCCGTAGACCCATTTGATGAACGACTGCACCTATTCGCGTTATGCTGAGCGGCGGACACGTGATTATATCGCGCGCGGCCGCGCGCCCTCACGCACTTCCGCGGCTTCTCGCCTTCGCCGCCGCACTGGCCGGCGCGGCTGCCTGGGTCGTCTTCTTCCGGCACGGCCTCGTTCTCAGCCATTACGACGCCAAGGCGCACCTCGTCGTCGCCCGCCGCGTGCTCGACAACCTCACCCCCGGATGGCAGCAGATTGGCGCCGTCTGGCTGCCGTTGCCGCATCTCATCGATCTCGTGCCCGCGCAGGTGGACTTCTTCTATCGGACGGGCCTCTTTGCCTCGTTCGTCTCGGTGGCCTGTCTCGCCATCTCGACATATGCGGCCGCGATGCTCATCCTGCGCACTACCGGGTCGAGCCTTGGCGCGTGCGTCTGTGCCGTGCTGCTGGTCTTCAATCCGAACCTCCTCTACCTGCACACGACGCCGATGACCGAGCCGCTGCTGCTGGCGATGACGGCGCTGGCGGTGCTCTGGCTGGTCGAATGGGTAGACGCCGGCCGCGACACGGTCCCGGCGAGGCTGGCGGCGGCCCTGTTCGCCGCGATGTGGACGCGTTACGAGGCATGGCCGATCGTTGGCGCCGCCCTTGCCGCCGCGGGCTATGCGACGTGGCGGCGCGGCGCGACGCTCGGCACGGTCATCCGGCGAGGCTGGCGTGTCGCATGCTGGCCCGCGCTCGCGGTCGTCATCTTCCTCGTCAACAGCCGCGTCACCGTCGGTGCGTGGTTCGTGAGCGAAGGCTTTTTCGTGCCGGATCCGACCTACGCGCATCAGCCGCTGCGGACGCTGCTGGGGATCTGGTGGGGCACGCATCAACTGAGCGGCTACGTCATTGAGACGATCGCGCTCGCGGGCGCGGCGGTGATCGCCTGGCGGGCGTTCACGAGCCGGGACGGTGCGCCGCTGCTGATCGCGCTGGCGCCATTGGCGGCCGCGACCCTGCCGCTGATCGCCTTCTACGACGGACATCCCTACCGCATCCGCTACATGATTCCGCTCGTCGCGGCGTGCGCGCTCCTCTGTGGGATGGCGGTCGGCATGATGCGACGGGCCGGCATGCGGCCGACGGGCGACGAACCGCTAGCGGATCGCGCGCAGGCGCCACGTCGTGCTGGACCCGGCGGCGCGGTCGTCGCCGCGATGCTGGTGGCCTCGCTCTTCATCGAGTCGCCGCCGTGGAACATGCAGGCGCCGATGCTCGTCGAGGCGCAATGGGACCGGGGCGCCAGCATCGGGCGGCGCGACGTGACGAGCTGTCTCGAGCGCGACTACGCCGGCGACAAGGTGCTGGCCAGCATGGGGTCGCTCGCGCACTACATGCAGGAGTTGTCCAACAGCGGCTTCGCCATCGCCGATTTCATCAACGAGGGCAACGGCGAGATCTGGAACCTGGCGCTGCAGACCGGCCCGGCGCCGCACGCAGGGTGGATGCTCGTCGAAGAGGTCGCCGAAGGCGGCGACGTGCTCGCCGAGCACGTGCGCCGCGATCCGGCGTTCACGCGCGGGATGCGGCGCGTGTGTGAAGGGGGCGGCGTCGCGCTCTACCGCAGAGAGTCACCGCGCCACGCGAGACGCCAACGGCATCTGCCGGCGCACCGAGATAGCGTTCGCCTCCTGCCCCGTGCCCGCGCCGATTACCTGCCGAACCGCGCGCCGAGCGTGAACAGGTAGGACCAGCCGCCGAGATCGAGCTTCGTGCCGGCGAAGGGCGGCGCGAGGTCGGCTTCCGCCGCCTGATAGCGAATCTCGAAGCCGGTGGCCATCGCATCACCCGCGAACCGGATACCGCCCATCGCCACCGGACCAGTTTTCGTGCCCGACGCGGAATAGGAGTTGTTGAAGATGCTGCTGTCGCGCGGATCGACGAACTGGCCCGACTCGCTGTAGCGCCAGGCGATGACGCCGAGGCCGCCGCCGAGATACGGCTGAAACCCGCGGTCCTGGCCGAGAGGCAGCACGCGGAACGTCAACGCCGCCGGGATGGTCCGCAGCCGGAGGTCCTGTTCGATCTCGGATCCGTTGGCGTTGACCAGGCGCGAGTAGACCGTCGACACCGTCTTGCGCGTGAACGAGGCGCCGGCGCCCGCCTCGATGAAGCGCCCGATCGGAAAGAGCCACTCCCCGCCAATCGACACGCCGTTGAAGTCCTTGATGTCGAACTCGAGGAAGTTGCGATTGGCGTTGAGGACGTCGCCGGCGACGCGCGCATCCTGGCCGCGGGGCGTGAAATAGCCCACCGAGACGTTGAACGTTTGCTGGGCGTGTGCGGGCTGCGCCACCGTGGCGAACGCCGAGCACACCAGCACGAGACTCCACCAGAATGAGCGCGACATCGTGAAAACCTCCGTGTCGAGACAGCCAGCAACGTGGGTGCCAGTCAGCTGAGCCGGTTTCCGGCGCGTTCTGCCCGAAAAGCGGCGATCGTATCGACCACTTCCCGGTGCACCTGACCGTTTGAGGCGATGAGGTGCGCGGCTGCCGGATCGAACGGCGCGCCGTCCATCCCCGTCACCCCGCCGCCCGCTTCCTCGACGATCAGGGCGCCCGCCGCCACGTCCCACGGCTTCAGGTGCTGCTCCCAGAACGCCTCGAAGCGCCCCGCCGCCACGTAGCAGAGATCGAGCGCCGCGGACCCGAGCCGGCGCACCGCCCGCGCCCGCCCGAGGAAGTGTCCGAACAGCGCCACCAGCTCGCCGCTCTCCTCGTGCACCGAATACGGGAAGCCGGTGACCAGAAGCGAGTCGATCAGCGTTGATGTCTGTGAGACCCGCAGCGCGCGGCCGTTCAGATAGGAGCCCTCGCCGCGTTCGGCCGTGAACAACTCGCGGCGGGTCGGGTCGTAGACGGCCCCTACGGCGGCGCGGCCGTCGATTTCGAGCGCCAGCGAGGAACAGTAGATGGGCAGCCCGTGCGCGTAATTGGTGGTCCCGTCGAGCGGATCGAACACCCACCGGAAGCGGGAGGGCGGGCGGCCGGACGAGGAGCCGCCGAGCTCCTCCGCGAGGATGTCGTGGGCCGGAAACCGCTCGCCGATCGTCTCCCGGCACATCCGCTCGCAGGCGAGATCCACCTCGGTGACCAGGTCGATGCTGCCCTTCTTGTCGACGCGGAAGCCCGACTCCTGGCCGGCGCGCTGGATGTCGCCGGCGCGCAGCACGATCTCCACCGCTGTCGCGAGGTAGAGCGGATCAGGCAAGCGTGGACTGGTGGACGCGCTTGACCATGCGGACCTCCATGCCCCCCGCCTCGGCGCGCTGGAACGTCATTTCGTCCATGAAGCTGCGCATCAGGAAGATGCCGCGGCCGTTGGCCTTGAGCAGGTTTTCCGGCGCCAGCGGATCGGCGAGCGAGGCCGGATCGAAGCCGCATCCCTCGTCGCGGACGCGTACCGCCAGGCCGGGGCCGCCGCCGTCCTGCAGCGAACTGAACTCGACGTGCACGCGCTTGCGGACGTCGTTGCAGTTGCCATGCTTGATGGCGTTGATGACCGATTCGCGCACGGCAACGCTCACCCAGTGCACGGAGTCGTCGTCGAGTCCGACCATGCGCGCGATCTGGTCGCTGACCATCTGCACGAAGTCGAGCATGCCGAGAGAGCTGTGGAAGTCGAGACGGACGCTGTTGCCGCTGGTCATCAGCCCTGATCAGAATTATAACTGTGACATGTCCTCGACCTTCGCCGTGACGGTGCAGCCGGCGACGTCCATGCGCGGCCGCGTCCGCCCGCCCGGCGACAAGTCGATCTCGCATCGCTACGCGATGCTGGCGGCCATCGCGGACGGTTCCTCGGTGATTCACGGCTACTCGACGGGCGCGGACTGCGCGTCGACGCTGCACTGCCTGCGGGCGCTCGGCGTGCCGATCGAACAGATCAAGCGGGATCGGGCGACCGGCATCCAGCTCGAGATCCTCGGCGTGCAGATCCGCGGACTGCAGCCGCCCGCCGCGGCCCTCGATGCGGGCAATTCCGGCAGCACGATGCGCATGCTGGCCGGCATCCTCGCCGCGCACCCGTTTCGCGCGACGATGACCGGCGACAGCTCGCTGCGGCGGCGGCCGATGCGGCGCATCATCGTGCCGCTCGAGCGGATGGGCGCGCGCTTCACCTCGGAGGACGGCTGTCCGCCGCTGACCATCCTCGGCACGGAACGGCTGGCGGGCATCGACTTCCAGCCCGACGTCCCCAGCGCGCAGGTCAAGAGCGCGGTCCTCTTTGCCGGCCTGCACGCCGACGGCATCACGCGGGTGGTCGAATCGCTGCCGACGCGCGACCACAGCGAGCGCGCCCTCGAAGCCTTCGGCGCGCAGGTGCTGCGCGCCGGCACCTCAGTGGCCATCCGCGGTGGGCAACGGCTCATCGGCGGGTCGTTCCACGTCCCCGGGGACATCTCGTCGGCGGCGTTCTGGATGGTCGCGGCCGCGGCGCTGCCCGGCTCGGACGTCACCATCGAGCACGTCGGGCTCAACCCGTCGCGCACCGGCATCGTGGAGATCCTGCAGCGGATGGGTGCGCAGATCACGACCACGGTTACGAACGCCCAGGCGAGCGAGCCGATCGGTACGATTCAGGTCCGGCATGCCGGCCAGCGCCCGGCCGAAATCACGCCGCAGGAAGTCCCGGGCGTCATCGACGAGCTGCCGGTGCTGGCCGCCCTGGCCACGCACGGCGGCGAGCTGCGGGTCAGCGGCGCCGCGGAGCTGCGCGTCAAGGAAAGCGATCGCATCTCCGCGCTCGCCGAAGGCCTGCGCCTGATGGGCGGAGAGATCGACGAGCAGCCCGACGGCTTCCACGTCCGCGGCCGCCGGCGCCTCCGTGGCGGCGAGGTGGACGCGAAGAACGATCATCGGCTGGCGATGGCGTTCGCCATCGCGGCGCTCGGCGCGACGGGGCCGACCGTCATTCACGATGCCGGCGCCGCCGGCGTCTCGTATCCGGAATTCTTCACCGTGCTCGAGTCGCTGCGCGCGTGAAAGCCGACAAGCTGTACCTGGTCGGCTTCATGGGCGCCGGCAAGACGAGCGTGGCGCGCGCGCTCGGGCGGCGCATCGGCTGGCGCGTCGAGGACATCGACCACTGCATCGAGGCGCGCGAACGGACGCGGGTGGCCGAGATCTTCGCCCGCCAGGGCGAGCCCTACTTCCGCACCGTCGAGCGCAGCGTGCTGCAGGAGCTGCTGCCGCAGCGTCACGTCATCGTCGCCACCGGCGGCGGCACGTTCGTCGATCCCGATAACCGCGCGGTGATGCTCGCCGACGGCGCCGTGGCGTGGCTCGACGTGCCGCTCGAGCGCGTCATCGAGCGCGTGCCCGCCGACGGCCGCCGCCCGCTCGCCTCCGACCGCACGCAGATGGAACAGCTCTACGCGCGGCGCGGCGCCGCCTACAGCCAGGCGCACGTGCGCATCGACGCGTCCCGCCCCGTCCCCGAGATCGTCGAACGCCTCCTGGAATGGATCGGCTTTTGAAGTATCTCGTCATCAGCGACGTCCACGCCAATCTCGAGGCGCTCGACGCGGTGCTCGCCGCCGCGGCGGGCCGCTACGACCACGCGCTGGTGCTGGGGGATCTCGTCGGCTACGGCGCCGATCCCAACGCCGTCATCGCGCGCGTGCGCTCTCTGGCGGCGGCCACCTTCATCCGCGGCAACCACGACAAGGTGGGCGCGGGCCTCGAGAACACCGACGGATTCAATTACCTCGCCCGCCAGGCCATCGAGTGGACCGCGCACGAGCTGACGCCGCCGCATCACGACTGGCTGGCGGCGCTGCCGCAGGGACCGGTGATCGTCGACGATGTCGTCGAGATCTGCCACGGCACGCCGTTCGACGAGGACGTCTACATCTTCGACGACCTCGACGCGATGCGCGCCCTGCACGTCGCCCGACGGCCCCTCTGCCTGTTCGGCCACACGCACGTCGTCGCCGCCTTCCATCTCGCGGGAGAGCTGCAGACGGTGGACCATCTGCGCGTGGCGAGAATCATCGTGCCCGCCGACGGCGGCGCGCGGCTGCTCGTCAACTGCGGTGCCGTCGGCCAGCCGCGCGATGGCGATCCGCGCGCGGCGTTCGGCATGCTCGACACCGCGACCCGCACGCTGACGCTCGAACGCGTGGAGTACGACATCGGTGCCGCGCAGGCGAAGATCGTCGGCGCCGGCTTGCCGGACGTGCTCGCCCAGCGGCTGGCGGTAGGGCGATGAAGACCCTCGCGCTGGTCGCGGCAGCCTTGCTCGCTGCGGCGTGCGGAAATTCGGCGCGCATCACGGGGACCGTGCGGGAGATCGAGGCTGGTCCGCTCCCGGGCGTCCAGGTGACGATCGACGGCTTGAGGACGCACGCCCAGGCGACCACCGACAACATGGGACGATTCGCATTCCAGGAGCTGCCGGCCGGCAGCTACAACCTGAAGGCCGAGCTCTCGGACTACGTCGCCGACTCGAAGCAGGTGGAGGTGGCACGCGGCGGCTCCGCGGCGACGGAGTTCGTGCTCCATCCGGCGTGCCTCGAAGAAGGATCGTACGTCGACGGCGGCCTGACGTGGGGACTCCAGGCCGCGCAGGCCGTGCTCTACATCCACTTCACCGCCGTGTCGGAACCGGACCGCTGGATCGTCAACGACCAGTGTGTCGTTGGCATCGACCACACCGCCACCGTGCTCAGCATCCTCAACATGGGCTCCGGCAGCGGAACGATCACCAAGACCATTCACATCGTCCGCGACGGGCGCGTGGCGTGGCGGCAGGGCGACGAATACATCGCCTTCGTGCGCTGGGAGCCGGCCATCGGACGCTACCGGCCGATCGCCGGGCCCATTTTCATGATCCCGGTGCTCGACGGGAAGGTGGTGTGGGACCGCACGGACACGCCGGGGATCAGGACGGGCGACCCGGTGAGCAAGGCGATGGCCGTCCTGTTCGCGCTGCTGCCGTCGGCGCGCGGGGCACGGTAGGGAGCGATGCGCGCCCGCCAGGTCGTCAACTACACCGCCCGCGTTGCGCTCGTCCTCGCCGTGGCGTGGCTGCTGCGCGACGTCTATCGTGCGCTGGTGCTGACGCTTGCCTTGCGAGTCGCCAGGATCGGCCCCATCAATCTTGCGACCAACATCACCGTCCCCGCCGCGGTGTGGATTACCGGTGTCGTCGCCAACGCCATCGTCGCGTTCCGCCTCGCCGCGCCGGCCAGGCGGCCGTTCGTCATCGCGCTCGTCGTCATCTCGCTGCTCTCGGCCGCGCTGGTGGCCGGCGCGCTCGCGTCGATGGCGATCTTCCCGCGGGCGGCGATCGGCGTGCTCTTCTCCGCCGCGGGCGCCGCGCTCCCCCTCCAGGCGATCTTATTTGCCGCTGGCGTGATGATCCTCAGTCGTCCACGGCAAACCGAGGATCAGCGCTCGGGATTTTGAGCGTTCCGCGCTGTGGGCTGTGCAGGTGGGGATTTGGGAGTGGCTCCGCGCTTCCGGAGTTCGGACGCGTAGGCGTCGGCGGCGGCGCGGGAGCCGAGAATCCATCCGATGACGACCCCGAGCAGCAGCATGCCCGGGATGTAGATGAAATGCGCGGCGGTCGGCATCAGGCACGCGTGCCCTTGGCGATGTCGGACTCGAGCCGCTCCACCTCGCGCTGCACCCTGGACAGCCGTCGGCCGACGGAGACGACGTACCCGAACAACGCGACCCACACGAACGCGTACGCACCGACGAGCAGCGGCGCGGCCGGCAGTTGATCCTGCGCCGGCAGCTGCGAGATGGGCACGAACTCGTCGACGGGCTTGGGAGGCTGCGCGTCGGGCTGCTGGCCGGCGGCGAGGCCCGCCGCAGCCGCGGCATGCGCCGGCGGCGGAACGCCCGGAGCTGTGAGCAGGACGAGGACGATCAGTGCTGCGCGCATCGGTTTATTCATCCAATGAAAGATAGAGGCCATCGAGCCGTGCGCGCTGTTCCTCGAGATGCACACGCAGGCGGAGCAGCAGCACGAACAGCAGGAGAAAACAGGCCACCGCGAACCAGAGCGCGAGGCCCATGTCCACCGGCAGCGTCGGCACCACCGTCGTCGGCGGATGAATCGTCCGCCAGTAATTGACCGACACGTAGACGAACGGCACGTTCGCCATGCCGAAGAGCGCGAGGCCGGCCGCCAGCTTGTCCGAACCGGGCCCGCCGTAGCGGCGGACCAGTAGGTACGCCCAGGCCACCATCCATCCCATCAGGCTGGCGGTGAGGCGCACGTCCCACTGCCACCAGACGCCCCACGCCTTGCGCGCCCACAGCGGCCCGGTGACGAGCACGATGGCGCCGAAGAGCACCGTCAGCTCGGCGGCCGCGTAGGCGAGGCGATCGTGGCGCGGCGCGCCGCGAAACAGGTACCTGGCGCTCGCCACGCCGCAGACGATCGCCGAGATGAGGAAAATCCACGCCGACGGAAGGTGGTAGTAGAAGATCTTCTGCACCAGGCCCATGGTCGCTTCGTAGTCGGCGTTGGCGATGAGGAACGGCGACGCGGCAAACATCAGCGCGTTGATCACCGCGAGAGGAATGAACCATCTAGGCATGGCTGTCACCGACCACTAACTACCAACCACCAACTACCAACTACCAACTACCAACTACCAACGACCAACTACCAACTAGCAACTAACTTCAGTCCGTCATCAGCGGTTCGAACGTCCAGAGCGCCAGCGTCACGAAGACGACGTCGAGCGCGATCAGCAGCGCCACCCAGAAGCGCACCAGCGCCAGCTCGACGTCCGGCTGCAGCAGCTCCGCGGTGGCGCGAACGCCGGCAATGATGACCGGAACCGTGATCGGATACAACAGGACCGGCAGCAGCACGTCGCGGCTGCGGGCGCGGACGAGCATGGCGGAGAAGAGGGTGCCCACCGACGCAAATCCGATGGTGCCGGTGATGAGCACCGCCGCCAGCCAGAACGGATGCGCCAGCAGCGGTGCCTGGAACAGGAAGGCGACGAGCGGGACGAGAACGACCTCCGCCGCGACGAGGAGGGCGATGATGCCGAGCAGCTTGCCGACGTAGATCGCCGGTCGGCCGGCCGGCGCCATCAACAGCGCTCGCAGCGTCTCCGACTGGCGCTCGCGCTCGAACGCCCGGCCGAGCGCCAGCGTGCCGGCAAAGGCAATCGCAATCCACAGGATGCCGGCGGCGCCGTCCTCCGGCGCCTTCCCTTCCTTCACCAGCGCAAAGGCGAAGAACAGCACGCACGAGACGGCGAAGAAGAGCGTGGTGTAGGCGATCTCGAGGCTGCGCACCTCCACGGTGAGGTCCTTGCGCAGGACGAGCCAGGCCGCGCGCACGCCTTCGCCAACGCCGCCGCGCCCGCCGCTCACGAGCGGCGTCCCATGATCGACCGGTAGGTAGAGCGCAGGGCATCCGGGCGCGCCCGCGCCTCGACCATCCGCCCATCCCGCAGGAACAACGCTTCGTCGAGCAGCCCTTCCGCGAGGTCGAGGTCGTGCGTCGCGAGGATGACGATCGCCCCCTCGTCGCGCAGCCCTCGCAGGCGTGCCACGAGCGCGTCGGTGGACGCATCGTCGAGGCCGGTGAACGGTTCATCGAGCAGCACCAGGCGCGGGCCGTGAATGAGCGAGCGCTCGAGGGCGACGCGCTGCCGCATCCCGCGCGAGAAGCTCGAGATGGGATCGTCGGCGCGATCGGCGAGCCCGGCGCGCGTCAGCGCCGCGTCCGCCGCGCGCTGCGCGTCGCGCGCGCCGTACAGGCCGGCGAAGAAGGCGAGATTTTCGCGGGCGGTGAGCTCGGGATACAGGAAGAGGTCGTGACCGAGGATGCCAATCCGGGCGCGCAGCGCCGGGCCGGCCGCGGGGGCCGTATGCGTACCGTAGCGCACGGCGCCGCTGCTCGCCCGCAGCAGCGTCGCCAGCACCGCGATCATCGTCGACTTGCCGGCGCCATTGGGCCCGAGCAGGCCGAGAATCGAGCCGGTGCGTGCCTGGAAGGAAATTTTCGAGAGGGCGCGGCGGCGGCCGAAGTGACGGGAGACGTCTTCGGCCGTCAGCTCAGCGAAATCAATGGACACGATCTAGGCGGCGGCACCGGGGCTCGCTTCGTCCAGCTCTCCGTAAATCTGTTCGAGCTCCGCCAGCACGCGCGGCTTGCGGTTGGCGTCCTTCGGCGTCTCGCGCCCCGCTCGCGCGCGCTCCTCGATCTGCGCCAGCTCGGCGAGCAGCACGTCGCGCCGCGCGACCAGCCGCTTGTGCTGCTCACGCGCGCCCGCGGCGCCGGGCAGCGCCAGCCAGACGCCGAGCAGCGCGATGGCAAAGGCAAGACCGAGTGCCACGTACCGCGGAACCGGACTGTGGACGGGCAGACCGCTGACCTGCATGCGCAGCACCCCGCCGGCGGCGATGCCGGGGCCGCTGGCGAGCACGAACGGCGTGCCGTCTTCGCCTTTCACCTCACCCACCGACGAAAACTGCGGCGAGGTGAACGAGAGCGCCCCGAGCTTCTGCGACGCGACGGTCACCTGCTCGAGCGGCACCGGCCATTTCTGCTCCAGCGTCACCGAGGAGCTGGTGAACGGCATCTGAAAGCCGACCTGCACGTTGGTCACGCCCGATGCAAACGGGCCGGTCACGGTGATCCGCGAGCCGGCCACGGTGGCCTGCTGGGACGATCCGTCGAGCGGCGACGCGCCCGCGGCGCCTTCCGGCAGGTCGATGATCAGCGGCCCGCCGATGTCCACACGCGTGCGCGCGTTGTTGACGATCTCCAGCATGTAATACACACGCATCAGGTCGTCGGGAAACTCGAAGATGATGCGGCTGTTCCCGCCGAGCACGACGGCGCCCTTGACGGGCGGCGCGGCAGCGGCTTCCGCTTCTTCCTTCTTCTGGCGCTCGGCCGCCTGGGCGAGGCCGGCAACGAGGATGACGCGCAGTCCGCCAGACGTCGGGATGACGAACGGATCCGACTTGAGCTGCTCGCCGTTGACGTCCGCTTCGGCGACGCCGTTGCTGCCCGCCGGCAGCCCGCGGAACTCCGCCCGCCCCTGCTCGTCGGTGACCGCCTTCTTCGTCTCACCGTTGACCGTAACCGTCACCTGCTGTCCGACGACGTTGTTGCCGATCGACTCGCGGACGACGCGCACGGTGATCGTTCCGGTCTGCAGATCGCCCGCAGGCAGCGCCTTGCCGTTGATGGCCGACGGATCGGGCATCGCGACCTGCGCACCTGCGGCTGCGGCACACCCGAGCAGCACGATCAGCGACGCGGCAACCCGTGCCACTGCGCGAACCTGCATCACCAGTCTCCCAGCTGATAGCCACAGCCCTTGCAGAACCGCGCGTCGGGGTCGTTGGGGGTGCAGCACGACAGGCACAACTTCGGAGCGGGCTTCGTCTCGGTGACCGCAGGTGCCGTGGCGACAGACGGCGCCACCGCTGCGACGGTCGCCGCCGGCGCCACGGGCGCCACAGGGGCGGCGGCACGCGCGACGTCATCCCGCGCTTCGTCCGCGGCCGCGACTCGCCGGCCGGCGTCCTTGCGACCGACCCGCTTTTCGATTTCGGCTTCGATCGCGCGCCGGTAGCTGGTCCCGGCGTCGAGCTGACGAATGAGTCCGGCGGCCCGCGCCCGCAGCCGCGCGCTCATCTCGGTGAAGTCCTTGTCCGACACCTTCCCCATGGCGTGATCGAACTCGAGATCCTTGATGGAGCGCAGGACGAGCGACTTCTCGCGCTCCAGCGCCGCGCGCGTGCGCCCGCCGAACATCTGCGGGCCCGCGGGTTCGTCCTTGCCGGACAGCGGCGCACACATCCGCCACGCGGCCGCGCCGACCGCCGCCGCGCCGAAAATAATCAGGCTGAGAAGGATGATCGCTTCCGGGGTCTGACCCTCGGAGAGGAACACGACGATCGTCGCGCCCACGAGGCCGGCGAGCGTAAAGAACTGCCAGGGCTGCTTTCCAGCACAGTGGGATCCGAAGCTTGGAATTCACGTGACTTGAAGTCGCGG
>JADMIO011297978.1_pt1 | contig 111011 bp, 88 predicted proteins | sample 8958161 | NCBI WGS metagenome assembly JADMIO01 (sample SAMN16585339, study PRJNA669376) | soil metagenome | isolation source: Crop rotation soil | place: USA: Cullars Rotation, Alabama | collected 2011 | reverse complement strand
GCCGCGACTTCAAGTCACGTGAATTCCAAGCTTCGGATCCCACTGTGCTGGAAAGGGGTGTTGCCGGTGTCATCGGAATGTTTCAGGTCGACAATCTGGGGCAGGTTCTCATCGTTGCCGTTGGACAGATTGCGCAGCTCCGATTCGAGATAGCCGCGGAGACCGGGCTTTTTGACTTCGGCGAGGATCATGGGCGGCGTGTAGTTCCCTTCCCAATCGCCGGACACGGTCATGACGACTTCGCCGCCGAGGTAATCGCTGATGGCCTGGACCCGCTGGAGGACCTGGTCCACCTTGACGCCATTGTTTTGCTCATCCCACCAGGTGCGGAGGACTTCATTGGCCTGGAGGCGCTCGCGGAGGAGGCGGTTGGCCTCGGCCACCGTGGAGCCGATGTTGGGCATAGCGGCGTAGAGGACCGCGTCGCCGGGGATGTACTTCAGCAGTTTGGAGTCGTAGCGCAGACCGGGTGAAGGCATTTCCTCAAGCTTCTTCTGGATACCGGCAAACTCACTCAACAGAGCGAGGTACCTAGCCGATTCACGGCTCCATTCAATCGTGTGCTGGATGGGTACTTTCGCGACGCTCGGGTCAGTCGAGACCTGGTCGCCGGGCTTCAGCATTTGCGACTGAGCCCCTTGAGCTACTTTGACAGATCCTTCGATGACGGACACGCGCGAGCCTTTCACGCCACGGTTGACGGCGAACACGGTGCCTTTAACAGACACGAGGCAATCGGGGGTGAGGACATCGAGGGTGCCGCGGCGCTGCTTGGCGGCCTGCACGATGACATCTCCGCGATCGAGCCGGATGGTGGCGCCGGAAGACGCGGCGGTGACGGACAGCTCCGTGCGCTCATTCAATTCGACGAGCGAACCGTCGCCGAGGCGCATGACAGCGGTCGAACCTTTGGAAGTGCGGACGCGCTCGCCGGGAGCGATCTCGCGGCCGGAGAAGATCGGAGTGGCGCCGCGATCGGATACGGCATAGAGGATACCGTTCACGTTCTGGACGGACATACGACCGGATCCGCCCATGAAGTTGCTGACGATGTACCAAGTGCCGGCACCTATGGTCAAAAGGGCCATAGCTGCGATGGCCCAGAACTTGGGGATGGTGTGGGAAGGCGGCGTGACGGGGCGGATGATGGTCGGGCCTCCGGCATTGCGCGCGGCGTTCAGGGCATGGCGGCAGCCGACGCACTCGCGGGTGTGATCCTGCAGCAGGAGCGAGCGGGCGGCGGTGAGATTTCGATTGAGATACGCGGGGATGAGCGCCTGATAATCAGCACAACTGCGGATGCGATCGGGGGCGGCGGCGGAGTGAGCGAACAGGCGACTCCGGACCCGCGCGGCGGCCTCTTCGATCTGACTATCGAGCGGCTCTTCGTTGCGAATATCGGCGATAACTTGATCGAGCTTGTTCATCACTTTCCTCCCAGGTACGACTTCAACTCTTTTTGCAACTGCTTCCTGGTCCGGTGCACGACGACGGCGACCTGGACCTGCGAGATCTTGAGCATGCGGGCGATCTCGGGGTTTTTATAGCCCTCGAAAAAGCGCAAGGCGAAGATCTCGGCGGCGCGCGGGCTCAATTTCGCGAGCGCGCTTCGGACGGCTTCGCGGGTATCGCGATCTCCGCTGGTATCGACCGGATCGGGAGGCGACTCCTCGAGCGGGACACTACGGGCGTCCTGACGGGCGCGGACTACATCGATGGCTCCGTTGACGGCTGCCCGGCGAAGATAGCTTTCCGGGTTATCGACCGGAAGGGTGGCATTATCGCGGCGGAGCAGACGCAGGAAGATCGCCTGCATGACATCTTCGGCATCGGCGGCGTTACCGGTGATGCGGTAGGCCGTCCGGAAGACGAGTCCGTTGCACTCTTCGAAGATGCGCTCTATGTCGCTCGGGGCTGATGGAGCCGTATATTCCTCTCGTACTGCGAGTTGCAGGGTGCACCTCCCTTTGTTTCATACCTAAAGACAGGAAGGAAGGTGGATTATTACATGGGCCGGGGAAAGATCAACGGCACACAGGCCAGAGGCCTATGCCACTGAACGGAAGACGGCGTTTGGAGTGGATAAAAAGGGACCGGCCCGGAGGCCTGCCCTACTCAGGGCTGGCAGGCCGTTTGTAAGCTGGACCTCACAGGCCAAGGACGCCTATGTTAGTGTGCCCAGCATGGGCAGAGCTGATTCCCCTCCGAACATCTATCTTCCGCCCGATTACCTGCGGCAATCTCTCAGGACGGAACAATGACAAAAGCCTCGAAACGCCGCTATTCGCCCGGTTCAGCGGACCGCGGCCGCTCTGGAGACGGGCGAGACCGAGATCTGGACCAACGATCGTCATCTGCTCACGGCCGTCGCCCATTTCGGCTTCTGTCCGGGCGCAGTGCTTGAACGGTTCGCTACAATTAGACAATCTCTGGGGCGCCTGACTCACCGGCCACATGTGTATCGACCCACAGCGTGAGGAGTTGATCCGCGAGGAGCTGGGCCGAATCGTGGCCAGCGATCTCTTCTGCCGCTCGGACCGGCTCTGCCGTTTTCTGCGCTTTTCAGTGGAGCAGGCCCTCCGCGGCGAATCAGATCGAGTGAAGGAATACGTGGTCGCCGTGGAAGCGTACGGCCGCCCGGCCTCCTTCGATTCCCGGGTCGACCCCTTGGTGCGCGTCGAGGCCCGCCGCTTGCGCGACCGTCTCAAGACCTGGTACGAGGGCGAGGGTCGCGACGCTCGCATCCGCATTGAACTTCCGCGTGGCGGGTACGCTGCCCTGTTCCATGACCCGGCCGCCTCCATTGTCCCGAAGCACGAACCCGCACCTGCCCAGCGCACCATGGCCGTTCTGCCGTTCGCGAACCTGAATGCCGGTCCCGAGAACGACTACCTGTGCGACGGCCTCACCGAGGAACTGATCCACTCGCTCACGAAGGTGCGCGAGCTGCGCGTAGCGGCGTGGAATTCGGCGGCACGCATGAAAGGGCGCGAGCAGGACCTGGAAGCGATCCGCGAGCAACTCGGCGTCGAAACCATTCTGCGCGGCAGCATTCGTTGCTCAGGCGATCGCCTGCGCATCACTGCCCAGTTGATCGAATCGGCGAGCGGCTATTATCTCTGGTCCGAAATCTGGGACCGCTCGGCCTCCGATGTGTTCGCCATTCAAGAAGAGATTGCGCAAGCGATCGTGAATACGCTGCGGGTGCAGCTTTGGCCCGAATCGCCCACGCGCCTGACACCCAAAGCGACGAACATCGAGTGCTACAACGCCTATCTGAAGGGCCGCTTCCACTGGAACAAGCGCTCACCAGAAGGCCTGCGGTTAGGGCTCCGCTGTTTCGAGGATGCCGTGGCGCTGGATCCGGACTGGGCGCTGGGATGGGCCGGCGTCGGCGATAGCTTTGCAGTCCTCGCGGAAAACGAGCTGCTCCCGCAGGAGACGGCTATCCCCGCAGCGAACCGCGCCGCCGAGCGAGCGACAAGTCTCGATCCCAATCTCGCCGAAGCGTATGCGACGCTGGGCCTTTTGCGCTCCCGGTACGACTGGAAGTGGGATGAGGCGGCCGTATTCTTTCGCCGGGCCATTAACCTTAACCCCGGTTACGCCATAGCGCACTTCTGGTATGCATTTCACTATCTCGCGATGACCGGCCGTCTCGAGGAGGCACTGGCCGAGGCAGAACTTGCTGTCTCGCTCGATCCATTGTCGGTCATCGCCCAGGAAGGCCGTGGCTTCGTTTTGATGGCGTCGCGCCGCTACGAGGAGGCAATCGAACAATACCGGCTGCTGTTGGATTTCGAGCCGTCCTTCTACAAAGCGTGGACGTCACGAGGGCGAGTGTATGCGCAAATGGGCGACTACGCCAGGGCCATCGAGATGTACGAAAAGGGTCTCCAACTAGGCGGCACGATTGCTAATATACTGGCTGCGCTCGGCCAGGCGCACGCGCTCAATGGAGAGACGGATCGCGCAAGGGAGTTATTGCAGCAACTGCACGAAATTTCTTCCTCGGCGAGCCGGACCGGCTCCGGGACTTCGGCCGTTCCGGCCACCTGCTTCGCCATCGTTCACCTGGGCCTCGGGGAAAATGACCGCGCACTCGAGTGGCTGGAAGCGGGCATGGAGCGGCGTCAGATGTCCTTATCCGCGCTGAAAGTGCATCCGGTTTACGACCCTCTTCGAAAAGAACCGAGGTTCCAAGCGCTGTTGGTGCGTCTCGGACTAAACGAGCGCTCGCGCAAGTGAACTCAACGGGGACTCTCGGTTGTGCAGTCACTGCAGCCGCACCCGGATTTCAAAGACTTTTGGCCAGAGCTTGCCGGTCACAAACAGCCTGCGGCCCGCAGCGTCATAGGCGATGCCATTCATTACCGGATGCAGAGGCTCTGTGGGAACCGGCGGCATGCGCGATTTCAGTTCCGCGAGATCGATCCAGCCGGTGACCTGACTGGTATCCGGTTGAATGATCGCGATTCGATACTGCGGCAGAACGTTGGCGTAGATCTTGCCGTCGACGAACTCGAGCTCATTCAGATTTTCGACACGCTTGTCGCCGTCGAACACCTCGATACGGCCCAACTCGACGAAAGTCTCGGGATCCAGGAATCGCAGTTTCGACGAGCCGTCGCCCATGATGAACCGGTGATCGTCATGAGTGAGGCCCCATCCATCGCCTGCGTACATGAAAGTCGATCGTGGCTCGAGGGACGCAATGTCATAGGTCACGCCGACGTTGTCTCCAAAGTGTCGTCTGGCGTCCTCGAAAAACGTACGGAGGTGCCATATGGGCGCACTTCCCCTTCTTCTTGGAGTCAACTGGATCAGCCTGCCGCGCCACTCGGCCAGGCCTTCGCCGAAGTCGCGGGGATTTACGGCACGCTGTTGAATGACTTCGCCGGTCTCCAGACGAACTTTTCGCACTGACGATCGCCCGGTGATGCCGGTGCTTTCGTAGAGGAATCCGTCAAGATAGATCAGCCCCTGCGTGTAAGCGTCCGCATCGTGCGGATACTCGCCAACGATGTCGTATCTGAGAACCCTTCCAACAGCCCGCGTCTCGCGTACCGCTGCGGACGGCGCTGCCGTAGCCGAGCGGAAGCGTTTCAGAACAATGACTCCACTCGTGGCCAGAGCCAGGAATCCGATAATTATCCCGATTCGTCTCGATCTCATCAATTCAATATACTTTGCAGTGCAAAGTATATTGCGTGTCGCTCCGTGTGCAAGTTCTTTGTTGCATCATCGGCCTCGCTACGTGGCTTTGCCGATTTCCGGATTCCTTCTGTGCGCATAGGATTGAGGCGAGAGCAACATTGCCAGCGGTGAGTAAACCGCAAGCGGGCATCGGCCGGATTACTCCTGCCTTGTCGCCCAGCGTTTAGGAATGCCTTCGCGAACGGTCCATGGGGCGCGTGAGGTTGCGGTCTTCCGGGGCTCAACTTCCGCGTAGTGAAGATCGACTCATGAAAGTAGCAGTATGGGGGAAGACAGCGTCTCAGCTGTTACTCATCTCTGAGCACGACGTTCGGGTCAAGCCGCGATGCGCGCCACGCCGGCAGCCAACTGGCGACGACCGCCACGGCCATGATGGTCGCGATCACGAAGGCGATCGTCACTGCATCTGTCGGCTGCACACCGAACAGGAGGGACGCAATCAGCCGATTGACTGCAAGTGCGCCTGCAAGGCCAATAACGATACCCAACGCCGTGACCTGAAGCCCCTGCTTCATGATCTGTGCGAGCACGTTGGAGCGAGCTGCACCGAGGGCGACGCGAATGCCGATCTCGCGCCGGCGCTCCGCAACCATATAGGAGAGCACACCGTAAGTGCCGATAGCTGCCAGTAGCAGCGCCAGTCCGGCAAACGCTCCCAATAGCTGCGCCAGGAGTCTTGGCCGGCGAATCGATTCGGCGAACACCGAATCCATGTCGCGAAGCCGCACCACGGGAACCGCGGCGTCCACTTCCCGCACCACTCGCTCGATCGTGCCTGATAGCCCGGCGGGCGGCAGCGTCGTACGCATCACCACATTCATACTCGGCGGAGCGACGCCGTGCTGGTCGAGGGATACGTAAAGTTCAGTTCCTGCCGGTCTCTCCAGCCCGCGCTGCCTGACGTCCTTGGCTACTCCGATCACGGTGTGCCAGACATCCTCGGTCGCGCCAAAGGTTCCACCGGGGGGCCGCACACGCCGGCCAATCGGGTTCTGCCCCTTCCAGATCCTTTTCGCCAAAGTCTCATTGACGATGGCTACCTTGCCTTGCGACGCGTTGTCGGTGCTCTCGAAGGGGCGGCCGGCAACGATTGGGATGCGCATCGTCCCGAAATAGTCGCCCATGACGAATTGGTAGTAATCGATGATTTCAGTGGGTCCGCCATCGTCGGACGTGTAGTTCTCGATAGGAGTAGCGATCGCATCTGGAGTTCGATTCGGCGGCAGACCCGACATAGCAACGGTTCCCAGCACACCCGGTACGGAGCGGAGCCTGTCGAGGACGCGCTGATATGCGTTCGCGCGTGTGTCGGGATCTGAATTCGCCATTGGCAATGTCATCGAGAACGTCACCAGCCGCGAGCGGTCGAATCCTGCATCGATCTTCGTGAGGTTGTAGACGGTCTGAACCAGCAAACCCGCTCCGATTACCAGCATCACGGCGAAAGCGACTTGGGCTATGACGAGTCCACGACGGGCGTAATGACGCCAGGCGGTGCTGGCGCCTCTTGCGCCGTCCTTAAGTGCAGTCGCCATGTTACTCGTTGTGCCGCGCCCGAGCGACACGAATCCGAAAAGGAGGGCGGTCCCAATCGAGAGGCCGAGCGTAACCAGCAGAATGGGGAAATCGATCGTAAGCTCATTCGTCCGGGGGATGCTGGCCGGGTAAGCACGGATCAGCGCCCGTACGCCAGCGCCGGCTAACCAGAGGCCCAGAATGCCACCGGCTCCGGACATCACCGCACCTTCGGTTACCGACTGCCGGAGCAGACGGCCGCGGCCGGCGCCGAGAGCCGTGCGCAATACAAACTCACGTCTGCGTGACCCGGCGCGAGCCATCATCAGATTTGCAAGATTCGCGCAAACGATGAGCAGTACGAATCCCACGGCGGCCTGCAGAACCCAGATCGGGCGGCTGGCACTGCCAACGATCGCGTCCTGCAACGGCCACAATTGGAGTGTGTGGTCTACTGCGCGCAGAGGACGGTTTGTGGGGACATGGTCTTTCGTACCGACGCGCTCGCCCCAGTCCTCGACGAATGCGTTCAGCTCCGTCTGGGCCGCTTTAAAGGTGACACCGCCTTTCAGTCGCGCAATGACGTATAGGACGTGGACCCCGCGTTGCTGAGCCATACTCGGGTGGAGCCACAGGGGCAACCAAACCTGGGTGTGGTTATCCATGACGTCGGCGCCGGGCGGCATAATGCCAACGATTTCGTGGGGGCGGCCCTCGATTTCCACCTTTTGTCCAACGAGCGGTCGTCCTGCAAATGCTGTTCGCCACAATTCGTGCGAGAGAATTGCGATGGGCGGCGGTAGCGTCCCGGTCCAACGCGCGGTTTCTTCGTCACTGAACAATCGTCCCTGCTCCGGTTGAATACTGAGCGCTTTGAGCAATTGTGCATCGACGGATATCGAGCGCACCCGGAGAGGTCGATCCCCGGCGGTGAGGTTGACCTCGCCCGTTGTGTACGCCGCGCCGCCGGTCGAATATGCTCCGACCGCTGTGAACGACTGGTTCATCTGGCGGAACTCCGTGTACTCTGGCGCAGAGAGCGCATTTCGGGTGCCCCCAACGGCGGGAGATTCTGCAGTCAGATACATCAGCTGATCGGGTCTTGGATAGTCGAGGGGCCTCAGCAGCACTCCATGGACGATCGTAAAAATGGCAGTGTTTGCTCCGATCCCAAGGGCTAGCGTAGCGACGACAACTGCTGTGAATCCCGGGCTCTTTGCTAACGATCGAATCGTGTAACGTACGTCTTGTACAAGATCCTCGACAAAGTTTACGCGGCGTGTATCCCGGCACTCCTCCTTGTATTGCGCCATGCCTCCGATGATGCGCTGCGCGGCCCGGCGGGCGTCCTCGGCCGGCATACCGGCGGAAATGTTCTCTTCAGTGAGCTGATCCAGGTGGAAGCGAAGCTCGGATTCGAGCTCGAACTCGACATTGGAACGGCGGCACAGCGATCGAAGTCGAAGACGGGCTTTGTCGAAAATGCGCATTTGCTAAACCTCTTGAACCACGATGTTGATGGCCGTCGACAGGCGAACCCAGTTTGCCAATTCCCTTTCCAGTTGCTTGCGTCCCGAACGCGTAAGAGAGTAGAACTTTGCCATTCGGCCGGTCTCGGTCGGGCGCCACTCGGCCTTGATCCAGGCCTGCTGTTCCAGACGGTGTAGCGCGGGGTAAAGCGATCCTTGCTGGATCTGCAGAGCTTCTTGTGAAACCTGTTGGATGCGCTTCGCGATGGCCCAGCCGTGTTTTGGTTCGAGCGAAATGGTCTTGAGGATTAACAGATCGAGAGTGCCTTGGACAAGATCCGTCGGCTTTGCCATACACCTAGATTACCAACAATTGTAGACGGTCAACAACATAAAAAGTGGCGGGCGTGGCGCGAGGGGTTGCGGGTTATCGGATGTTTTCGATGCATTGGAGTAAACCCCTCAGGCCAGGAGGCCTAAGCCACTCCTGCTCATGTGGATTACAGTTGAGGGGCGGCGACAGCCCTGCTTACTTTCTCAGGATCTTGTCCATGGTCTTTCCCTTGGCCAGTTCATCCACCAGCTTGTCGAGATAACGGATCTGTTGCATCAGCTTGTCGTCGATCTCCTCCACTCGATAGCCGCAGATCACGCCGGTAATTTTGGAGACGTTCGGGTTGATCCGTGGTGCCTGGGCGAAGAACGTTTCGAAGTCGACCTTGTTGTCGATGTGCTGTTGGAGCGTTTGTTCGTCGTAGCCCGTTAGCCAATGGATGATGGCATGCACCTCCTGCTTGGTACGACCCTTCTTCTCCGCCTTGGCGATGTAATGCGGGTAGACGCTTGCGAACGCCATTCTGAATACTCTCGTGTTATCCATGGCCATGTCTTACTCCTGCCGCAGAGCTACTAGCGGATCGATTCGGGATGCTCGCCTTGCGGGCGCGTAGCCGGCGAGAAGCGCGGCGCTCAGGAGGACGAGACCGGCTAGCGCCAGGGTCCCGGGATCGTTGGGCTGCGTGCCGAACAGAAACGATTTGACAAGCCGGGACGCGATCAACGCGGCGGGCACGCTGATGGCGAGTCCTGCAGCTGCCAGTATGAGAACTCGGCGCAGAACCATCCAAACGACGGCGCCGCGTTGCGCGCCCAGCGCCATACGGATTCCGATCTCGCCGATTTGCCGCGCCACGTTGTAGGACATGGTTCCGTAGAGCCCCACGCACGCCATCAGGAGAGCGAGAAGCGCGAAACCCGTGCATAGTTTCGCGAACGTGATTTCGCGGCTGATGGTCCGATCGATTTCCGCAGCCTGTGTGACCACGTTTGTGACGGGTATGCGTGAATCTGCCTCCCGCACGATTTCATGGACACTTCTGACATACGCCAGCGGATCACCCGCAGTGCGCAGCGCGTACGTCACCCGGTCGGGAGGAAACTGGGTGACCGCTACGAACACAGTCATTGCACTCTCCTCGTTTTTCAGACCACCGTTCCGCAGGTTAGCCGACACGCCGACGATTTCGAGGTCGCGCTTCTCGTCAGGGGCCGCGATGCGCCTTCCCACCGGATTCTCGTTCCCGAAGTAAGTCCGCGCCAGCCGCTCGCTGATGACTGCAACCGGCGTGGAGCCCGGTTGGTCGCGGTCCTCAATCTCACGTCCGGCGAGGATCGGGATCTGCATCGTCGTGAGGAAACGCGGTCCGGCGGCCAGGACGCGCGCGTCTTCGATAGAGACAGCGCCAATCTTCATTGGTCCCCTGATCGCCTGCCCGACGCGGCCGGAGCTGATGATGGAGGATTGCGAAAGCGACGCGCTGCTCACTCCGGGGATCGATTCGAAGCGCTTGCGCAGATCCGCGTACAAATTGGTCATCTCCGGTTCGCGATGCCCGACCTGGCGCGCATTTAGGGAGAACAGAAGGATGTTCTCGCGAGCGTAGCCGAGCTGGACGGAGTGGAGGTTGTTGAGTGTGCGGACAAACAGGCCGGCGGCGACCAGGATTAGAAAAGAGAGCGCGATTTGGGCGACCACCAGCACGTGCTGCGCGCGCCGACGCGGTCCACCACCGCGTCCATTCTTCAGCGCCGGCATGACATCCGGACGCGTCGACTGAATCGCTGGAGCGAGGCCAAATAACAGGCCGCAAACCACAGAGAGCGCCGCCGTCACGGCTAGGACGTTCCAGTTCAGCTCCGCGTGCAGCGTAAAGTTCTGCTGCCCATTGGAGAAGAGGAGGGTCAGCGTTCGCACGCCCCAGATTGCAAACAGGACCCCTAATGCTCCGCCGAGCGACGCCAGCATCACACTCTCGGTAAGCAACTGGCGGATGACGCGGAAGCGTCCCGCTCCCAGGCTGAGCCGGACAGCCATTTCGCGGCGTCGCGCAGCGGCCCTTGCGAGCAGCAGGTTGGCGATGTTGGCGCACGCGATCGCGAGGATCAATGCCACCATCGTCAGGAGCACGTAAAGAGGCTTGGAATACTGGCGGCGCAAGCTACCCAGACCAGCGGCGCCGGGATTGAGAATCAGCGCGGGCAGATTGGCGCGCTCACCGGCAGTCTTGGCTGTGCCGGCAACCCATTGATGGAAACGCGGAGCTAGCACCGCCTGCGCCTGGGCCATGCTTACGCCGGGACGCAGGCGTCCCATCATTTCGATCCAGTAGAAATTTGCGTCGGGGTACACACGAGCCGCTCGGGCACCCTCCACGAGGAGATTCGTGTGCAACGGAAGGTAGACGTCCGGCGACAGCGCCGGGTCGACTCCGAAGAATTCCGGCGGCGCAACGCCGATGACCGTGAAGGGCACGTTGTCGACGAGGATCGACTGTCCAATCGCATTCGACGGTCCTCCAAAGCGATTTTGGCTTGCCGGAAAACTGATTACAGCGACCGGCGCTGCGCCTGGCTGGTCATCTTCGGGGTCGATCAGCCGTCCCGCGGCCGGCAAGACTGCCAGCCCGCGAAAATACTCGCCGGTGACGTACTCCGTGTTGGCGCTCATGGTCTGCCCGCGGATGGCCAGGTTGTGGCTTTGTCCGTGGAAGTATCCGAAGAGTGTGGAAAAGACGGGATTCTCCTGGCGAAACGTCTCAAACGCGGCGTAGGGGAACATGCCGGTGACCAAGGTACCTTTGTCGCCCGGCCAGAGAATGCCTTGTACCCCGTGCACCACGTGGACCCATTCCTTGTTGGCGTTCTGGGGGGGCCGGCTATGCCAATTCAAAACGACCAGCGACTCGGGATCGGCCACCGGCAGCGAACGCAACAGAATCGACTCCATCAAGCTGTAGATCGTCGTATTGGCGCCGATGCCGAGCGCCAGCGACAGAACGGCCAAGGCGCTGAACGCCTTGTGGGCGATCATGGTGCGAATGCCATAGCGGACATCCTGGCCAAGTTCCGACCAAAAGCGCTTGATCCAAATCTCCCGTGATTCTTCCTGCTTCAGTGCCACGTTGCCAAATCGCCGGCGCGCTTCCGCCCGGGCGCGATCCCGCGTCATACCGTCTGCTTCGAGTTGCGCGGCTTTCTCCGCAAGATGAAGTTCCATTTCCTCACGCAGGGCCTCGCTGCGCCCGGCGCTCTTCATCCAATACCTCAGCCGTCGTATCAACATGTCCGTCACTCCGCTCCCATGACACGCGCGATCGCGAGCGTGAGTTTCGCGTATTTCCGAGTTTCAATGGCCAGCTGTTTGCGGCCAGCCGCTGTGATCTTGTAGATCCTCGCCCGCCGATTGTTCGACGTCACGCCCCAGACACCATCGATCCAGCCGTTTAGCTCCAGCCGCTGGAGAGCGGGGTAGAGCGAGCCCTCCTCGACGAGGAGCTCGTTCTCGGAGGATTGTTGAATGAACTGGACTATGCCGTATCCATGGAGGTCGCGCCGCGATAGCGTCCGCAGAATCAACATGTCCAGCGAGCCGGGCAACGAATCGTTCTTTTGCGGTTTACGTCCCATACTAAGAATTCTTAGCTTACTGCCGCGAGATGACGCTGGTCAAGTTAACAGCTGTCGCGGTAGGGACGACGGTTACCCGGTCGCCCCCCGCACAGACCCGTGCTGGCGCTGCTAGCGCACACGGTTCCTATCTTGGATGTGTGGCGTCGAAGCGCACGTTCGGATACGGGTGCCGTATCTGGATACTTGGGAGCAGGATAGCCAACCCCTCTTGAAAACGTCCCCAGGTCAGGCGAACTGCGCTGGCTGCGACGCCGCAGCGAGCAGTACCACAGGCGCAGCACCTCCCTCCGGAACGCTACCAGGCGCGGCCGGTTCCCCGGAACCGCGTGATATTGGAAATACCCCCGCACCACCTGCTGCAGCCATTGCACGGTTCCGCGGACTCGTCGGTGCATTCGGATCCGCAGCTTCGCCTTGATATCTTTCAGCTTGGCTGCCATCCGTTTGCCCAGCGTCTTGCGGTGAACCACAAACTTGCCCGTCTGATGGTTGGCCCCACAGATGTGAGTGAAACCTAGAAAATTGAAGGTCTCCGGCTTCCCTTCCCCACGCTTGTTCCGGCGTTCAGCGGCGTAGCGCCCAAACTCGATCAGGCGCGTCTTGTCCGGGTGTAGTTCGAGCCCGAACTTCGCCAGTCGTTCCCGCAACTGCTCCAGGAATCGCTCGGCTTCCTCGCGGTGCTCAAAGCCCAGCACAGCATCATCGGCGTACCGCACGATAATGACATCTCCGTGCGCCACCTTCCTCCGCCATGCCTCCACCCAAACATCCAAGACGTAGTGCAGGTACAGGTTGGCAAGAATCGGCGATATCACCGCCCCTTGCGGACTCCCTTCCTCTGTCTTGGTCCACTGACCCTGTTCCATCACGCCCGCCTTCAGCCATTTCTGGATCAGGCGAACGACCCGTTTGTCTCCGACCCTATGTTCGACAAACTTCAGCAGCCAATCGTGCTGCAGTCGGTCGAAAAATGATCGGATATCCAGATCAACAACCCAGTTCACCTTCTTGCGCATAATTCCGACCCACAGCGCATCCAACGCATCATGCTGACTGCGCCCCGGTCGAAATCCGTAGCTGAAGCCCAGAAAGTCCTCTTCCCAGATCTGGTTAAGAACCCTCCCGACCGCGGTCTGGACGATCTTGTCCTCCAGTGCCGCGACTCCCAATGGTCGTTGCCTTCCATCGGCTTTCGGAATCCAGACTCTTCGCGACGGCCGCGCGCGATAGGCCCCGCGATGCAGGCGTCCGTGCAGGTCGGCGAGCCGTACCTCCAGGTCTCCTCCATATTCTCCCCACGTCATCCCATCCACTCCGGGCGCCGCCTCTTTCTTCAGGCTGTGATAACTTTCCCGCAACAGGTCGATGCTCACGTGGTGCAGCAGAGCTGTGAACTTGTGTTTGCTATCCTTCCGCGCTGCTTGGCGCACACGCTCCAGCCCGTTTGGCCCGCTTTCCCGACTCGGTGTCCGGCACAGGTTAGGCTCTAGCGTGTTCTCCTTGATCTGCGGCCTTTCCTCCACAACCTCCGCTGGCGATCGCTCGCTTTTGTTCGGCTGTTTCGCAGGTACTACGCCGCAGTACGACTCCCCGCCGCCGTCCATAAGGGACTTGCCGCTCATCGCGTTCTCCCTTCGGCCCGCTTCGGCGGGCAGCTGCGGGGTCTCTCGGTTCTCGCGCATGAAGTTTCTCTGCATGCCTGGGGTCTCTGACTCCGCAGGATCGCGGCGCGCTTGCGTCTATCGCGCACCAGCCGTGTTGCTTTCTGGGGGCCTGACACCATCAGCATCCTGGATCGCTCATTTCGAAGCTCAATACCCAGCCTGCAGATACCCCTGTCCAACGCTTCAAGTGCGGCCTCACGACCGCCCTCGCATGGCTCGGGGCCAGAGTGGTTCGCTATTCCTTCTCTGTACGACTCTTTCATTCGCTACTTCATGCCGGTTTATCCCGACGCTATCGTCGCGGTAGGGACGACGGTTACCCGGTCGCCCCCCGCACAGACCCGTGCTGGCGCTGCTAGCGCACACGGTTCCTATCTTGGATGTGTGGCGTCGAAGCGCACGTTCGGATACGGGTGCCGTATCTGGATACTTGGGAGCAGGATAGCCAACCCCTCTTGAAAACGTCCCCAGGTCAGGCGAACTGCGCTGGCTGCGACGCCGCAGCGAGCAGTACCACAGGCGCAGCACCTCCCTCCGGAACGCTACCAGGCGCGGCCGGTTCCCCGGAACCGCGTGATATTGGAAATACCCCCGCACCACCTGCTGCAGCCATTGCACGGTTCCGCGGACTCGTCGGTGCATTCGGATCCGCAGCTTCGCCTTGATATCTTTCAGCTTGGCTGCCATCCGTTTGCCCAGCGTCTTGCGGTGAACCACAAACTTGCCCGTCTGATGGTTGGCCCCACAGATGTGAGTGAAACCTAGAAAATTGAAGGTCTCCGGCTTCCCTTCCCCACGCTTGTTCCGGCGTTCAGCGGCGTAGCGCCCAAACTCGATCAGGCGCGTCTTGTCCGGGTGTAGTTCGAGCCCGAACTTCGCCAGTCGTTCCCGCAACTGCTCCAGGAATCGCTCGGCTTCCTCGCGGTGCTCAAAGCCCAGCACAGCATCATCGGCGTACCGCACGATAATGACATCTCCGTGCGCCACCTTCCTCCGCCATGCCTCCACCCAAACATCCAAGACGTAGTGCAGGTACAGGTTGGCAAGAATCGGCGATATCACCGCCCCTTGCGGACTCCCTTCCTCTGTCTTGGTCCACTGACCCTGTTCCATCACGCCCGCCTTCAGCCATTTCTGGATCAGGCGAACGACCCGTTTGTCTCCGACCCTATGTTCGACAAACTTCAGCAGCCAATCGTGCTGCAGTCGGTCGAAAAATGATCGGATATCCAGATCAACAACCCAGTTCACCTTCTTGCGCATAATTCCGACCCACAGCGCATCCAACGCATCATGCTGACTGCGCCCCGGTCGAAATCCGTAGCTGAAGCCCAGAAAGTCCTCTTCCCAGATCTGGTTAAGAACCCTCCCGACCGCGGTCTGGACGATCTTGTCCTCCAGTGCCGCGACTCCCAATGGTCGTTGCCTTCCATCGGCTTTCGGAATCCAGACTCTTCGCGACGGCCGCGCGCGATAGGCCCCGCGATGCAGGCGTCCGTGCAGGTCGGCGAGCCGTACCTCCAGGTCTCCTCCATATTCTCCCCACGTCATCCCATCCACTCCGGGCGCCGCCTCTTTCTTCAGGCTGTGATAACTTTCCCGCAACAGGTCGATGCTCACGTGGTGCAGCAGAGCTGTGAACTTGTGTTTGCTATCCTTCCGCGCTGCTTGGCGCACACGCTCCAGCCCGTTTGGCCCGCTTTCCCGACTCGGTGTCCGGCACAGGTTAGGCTCTAGCGTGTTCTCCTTGATCTGCGGCCTTTCCTCCACAACCTCCGCTGGCGATCGCTCGCTTTTGTTCGGCTGTTTCGCAGGTACTACGCCGCAGTACGACTCCCCGCCGCCGTCCATAAGGGACTTGCCGCTCATCGCGTTCTCCCTTCGGCCCGCTTCGGCGGGCAGCTGCGGGGTCTCTCGGTTCTCGCGCATGAAGTTTCTCTGCATGCCTGGGGTCTCTGACTCCGCAGGATCGCGGCGCGCTTGCGTCTATCGCGCACCAGCCGTGTTGCTTTCTGGGGGCCTGACACCATCAGCATCCTGGATCGCTCATTTCGAAGCTCAATACCCAGCCTGCAGATACCCCTGTCCAACGCTTCAAGTGCGGCCTCACGACCGCCCTCGCATGGCTCGGGGCCAGAGTGGTTCGCTATTCCTTCTCTGTACGACTCTTTCATTCGCTACTTCATGCCGGTTTATCCCGACGCTATCCAGGCCAGGAGGCCTAAGCCACTGGACTGGATTCTGTTCGGGCGATTGGCCGAGATGGAGCCGGCTCGGGGCGCGGTTGTCCAGGTAACGCGCCGCTTCGTCGTAGGTTCGGAGCGCCGCTCAGGCCAGGAGGCCTAAGCTACCTTAGTGCTTTAGCAGAGAGGTCCAGTTCATTAGCACATAGTAGGGCTGCTCGTTTTCTTCAACGGGCTCGTACATCAGAAAGCGCTGTCCGTCACCGGTGACTGTGTATTGGTTGTATCGCGGATCGGCGCGGAGGCGAGTCTGGAACAGCTCGACAGGGATTGATGTCTCGGGCTGCGTGCTGCCTTTGAAGCTCACGGACATCAGCTTTCCGTCCGGCGTGAGATAGAACAGCTCCTTGCCATCTGCGCGCCACACGGGAGCCATGCCGCCGGCGTTCGATGCCTGATGGCGATTCTCAAAGGAGGGAAACGTAGCAACATAGATTTCCCATTGACCGGATTCGTTGCACGTATACGCGACCCATCGGCCGTCGGGGGAAACGTGGGGCTCGTCGGATTCGAAATCGGTATGGAAGATGGTTCCCGGTTTGCCTCCGGAAGGCGGGATCCGAACGATGTCTTTGCCATGGGAATTCACGGCAAGAATGCTGCCGTCCGGAAGCGCCTCTTCCGGATATAGGGAAACCTGTTGGGAAATGACAACCTGCTCCGCTCCCCCGCCCGCCGGTTTTCGCAGGATCACAGATTTTCCATCTTTGGATGATAGATAAATCAGGTCGCGACTGTCGGGCGACCAGACTGCGTCCGCGTGCGGGACATCGGTATTCGGCGTAAAGGGAGAAAGAATGCCGGTGGAGAGCTCGAGCAACCAGAGAGTTCGGTTCGGAGTCTTTTCCGTTCCGTCGAGTTCAACGGCAACGCGCTTGCCGTCTGGCGAGATGAGTAGCTGATTGTAGTTTCGTGCTCCCGAGACGGAACTGATCTTTTTACCCTCGCGGGAATACCAGTGAAGTTGCGCGGCGCGATTGACGGCGCGTGAATAGGCTAACGTTCCGTTTGTGGAAACTGATGCAACAGCTCCCCAGACAGAACTGAGCTCGCCGGCTGGAGCGGCCACGGGCAATGGATCGCCGATGACGGTTAGCTTTCGCGCATCAAATCGCTGGGCCATGATTGACTGTTGCCGGCCGTATAGGATGTACCCGGCGGGGGAATACTCGAAGAGCGACCGCACCGGTAGAATCATCCGCATTTGCCGAGCTTCCAAGTCAGCGGCGTAAATGCCGTTTTTCGTGGTATCGGGTCCAACAGCGACAAAGAGGATGTGTTTTCCGTCCGGGAGGGCCCTCGGCCATAGCTGAGCCATCTTTGCAGCAGGCACGTCGTGGCCGAACACAGGTTTTGGATCGCCGCCGGTTGCCGGCACACGCATCAGCAAGCCGTCATCGAAGAAGATGATGGTGCCGTCGGGCAGCCAGGCGCCACTGGCGCTGCCATTTTTGGCGGCGCACAAGGCCAGCGGAGAACCATCGGAAAGATCCACTTTCTTGAGCTTCTTGTCGGCTTCCGAATAGAAAGCGACCGAATGGCTGTCGGGTGACCAGAATGGAAGCAAGGCACTTTCGGTGCCGGGAATCGGCTTCGCTTCCAGTGCATCGAGCGGCTGGTACCAGAGCACGCGGCTGCCTGCGTGCAGACTTGCCGTAAAAACCATCCGCGCGCCATCGGGCGACAAAACAGGAATATCAACCCCGTAGACAAATCCGGCTTGAGGCGGTGCGTGGATCGCGAACCTTACCGGCGGCTGAGGAGGCGCGGGGCGTTCGCTGAAGTGAAGCCAGGCGAAAAGCACGGCCGCGCAACTGCTCGCGGCCAGCGCACACCATAAGACGAGGTTATGCCGCTTACGGGGTGCAACCACCGGCGCAGGCACACCGGCCTGCGAACCGGCCTCGGCGATCCATCTCAACTGAAGCAGAACGTCGTGCGTCGTCTGCCAACGAGCATCGGGGTCCTTGGCGATGCAAGTCGTCACGACATGATCCAGCGCGCGCGGAACTGCGCTCTGCACAGACGAAAGCGGCGGAACCTCGCTCATCATGATGCTGGAAATCATGCCAGCCTGGCTGTTGGCCTCGAAAGCACGCTTGCCGGCGATCATTTCATAGAGGATCAGGCCGAAAGCGAAGATATCGGTGCGCGCGTCGGCTTCCCGGCCCTCGAGTTGTTCCGGAGCCATATATTGCAGTGTGCCGACGATCAAGCCCTGTCCGGTGAGCGGAGTTGTCGCGGTAAGCGGGGCGGCGAGACTGCCGGAAGCGCCGCCGCGGGGCTCAAACACTTTGGCCAAACCGAAATCCAGCAGCTTGGCGCCGGACTTGGTGAGCATGATGTTACCGGGCTTCAGATCGCGATGAACGACGCCGTGTCGATGGGCTTGATCGAGCGCGTCGGCGATCTGGATCGCGTAACGAAGCGCCTCACGAATCGGGAGCGGGCCCTTCGCGATACGCTGCGCGAGATTCTCGCCCTCGAGATATTCCATAACGAGGTAGTCGACGCCATCGTGCGCGCCGATGTCGTATACGGGGCAGATGTGGGGGTGGCTGAGCGCCGCGACGGTGCGGGCTTCGCGCTCGAATCGCTGGCGGTATTCGGGGTTACTGGAAAGGTTGGGCGCGAGCACTTTGACCGCAATGGTGCGGTCGAGACGCCTGTCACGCGCGCGATATACCTCGCCCATGCCGCCGGCGCCGATTGGCGAAAGAATTTCGTATGGTCCCAAATGGCTTCCCGTTGCGACTGGCATACCCACGTAAGTTTAACTTGGGTGGGGGGATGAGGCGGCAGGTCGGGGTTGAGTGCTCTCGGGTTAGCGGAAGTTCTCAACGAGCATGAGGTCGCTGCCGGCATCATCGAATTGCGGGTAGTAGATGGAGCGTCCGTCGGGAGATACCGAGATTCTGATGCCAACAGTGCGCTCAACGGTCGCAATCTTCTTCGATGTGCGGGTGACGAAGTCGTGGAAGCGGATTTCACTATGGCCCCGCTCGTCGGGTGTCGTGAAGAAATACAGGCCATCCTTGGCTAGTGTCCAGTGACCTCCCGTGCTCACCCCATCGATCACCTTCATTGACTGACCTCCGTCCACAGGTACTCTCCAAATACTCAACGGGCCAGGCCAGCCCTTGTTGTAGTAAACGAACTTTCCGTCCGCAGAAACCTGTGGCATGTCATCATCTGCTCCCGACGTGATCTGAACCGGCTCTCCACCTTGAGCCGGGACCTTCCAAATCGCATACGGCGACCGAATTGATCCGAAGTATATCCATTGGCCGTCAGGAGACCAAGATGGCCATTTGCCGCGAATAGACAATCTGCGCACTGCACCCGTCTTTGTACTGATGACGCAAAGCTTCGATCCAGGTTTTTCGTAGAGCATCAAAACGATACTTTGGCCATCAGGCGACCATTGCGGCCCAGTACAGTTCATTCCTGCGAACGAGGTCAGTGGCTGCGGGTTCGATCCATCGCGGTTGCACACCCAGAGTTCCTGAGTGCCGGAGCGCTCTGAGGAAAAAGCTAGCTTTGTGCCATCCGGCGATGGAGCCGGTTCTCCGTCCTGTTTTGTGGACGCGATCAGTTGCACTGGTGCGGCCGGTTGCCGCGCCGGTCCGACCAAGTCTAGGCGCCAGATGTTGCTGTCACTGCGATTTGCGGTATAAGCGAGCCGATTACCGCGGCGCGAAATTGCTGGTTCGGCTGCAAAACTTGCGGCGAACGGAAGGCGTTGCGGTGCAATGCCGGCACGCGCGGACAGCTGCCAGAGGCCTCGTTCTCCACCGAATCCCGAAGCGAACACGATTCCGGTTTCGTCAGGTCGCCAGGCGAGTCCGAGATTTGGAGGATCAGGCGCTGAGAGCTTTACCGGTTCTCCGTGTGGGACGTACTGGTCAGAAAGACCAAGCTTAAATATGTGATAGCCACCCTGATCTCGTGAAAATAGGAGTGTATGACCGTCGGACGAAACAGCGGGAGCCGTGTCCCCGTAAAAAGAGTCTGACGGTGTGGTGAGTATCCGTTTTTCTTCCGATTCTGTTGCGACGAGCGATAGAAACCATCCCTTGGTTCCTGGTGTGGGACATACGACCCATCTGGAATCGGGCGTCCACGCCAAATACGGCGCATGTGGCATGTTTCCGAAACCGGATATATCGTATTCAGACAAGACTCGCTCGTTACCGCCGCGTTGCGGGACGCGGATAAGAACGAGCCTGGTGGACGAAATCAGACGCAGAAAGACGATCCATCTCCCATCGGGTGACCACGCCGGACTGAAATCCTTTGTTCGGGTTTCAGTAACGCGTGACGGCGGTTCCACACCAATTTGCTTGACATAGATATTGCAGATATTCCGATACTCGCTGTGCCACAGCGGTGCGCCTTCAAACTTGCACCAGGAGAAGGCCACCTGCGTACCATCGGGGGAAAAAGTCGCACCGCTCTCAAATCCGGGATACGTCGTTAGCGGGACGGGCGTGGGGACCGGAACTGGAGGACTCGTGTTCGAGTACCAGAGCGCGACGGCTGCTATACCGGTCGCAAGGATTCCCACAGAAGATCTGAGCACCAGCTTGCGCCGTTTTCGCGGCTGGCGAACACGTGGTTGAGTATTTGTTGTGATCGACTCCAGTGCAGCTTTGACCGCGTCCATTTGTTGGAGGCGATCGGCTGGGTCCTTCTTCAGACAGTGGGTGATCAACTCGGTCAATTGGGGCGGAACGTCATCCGCGACCACGGAGGGCGGCTCGGGCTGTTCTCGAAGCACCGCCGCGAGTATCGCCGCGGTACTGTCGCCTTGGAAAGCGCGTCTCCCCGTCACCATCTCGTACAGCACCGAACCAAAGCTGAAGATGTCCGAACGCGCATCGACCGCCTTTGCTGCCGCCTGTTCCGGAGACATGTATGCAGCCGTTCCCAGGATCACTCCGTGTTGCGTCAGCGTTGACGCGTTCTCTCCAGTTCGCAATTGCTTGGCGACGCCGAAGTCAACAACCTTGGCAACGCCAGTCTCGGTAATAAGCACGTTTGCCGGCTTCAGATCACGATGGACGATGCCGGCCTGATGCGCACATGCTAGTGCATCGGCAATCTGGATTGCGTATCGAAGCGCCTCCTTCACTTTCAGCCCGTTGCGCGGGATCAAACGATCGAGTGGCTTCCCGGGCACGTACTCCATGACCAGATAGTTGACGTCGCCCTGTGTGCCCACATCGTGCACCGTCACGATGTTCGGATGATTCAGGGCCGAGGCAGCTTTGGCTTCCGCCAGAAATCGACGTTCCGCGGTAACCACCTTCAAGGCCACCTCACGATCAAGGCGGATGTCCCGTGCCAGGTAGACGACGCCCATGCCGCCTTCACCCAGCTTCGATACGATCCGATAGTGTCCAAGGATCTGCTCGCCTGAGGGCGAGGAGACCGATCTGTCGACAGGCGATGTTGAATTGTCGGATTCCAGCAGGGCCTCGACGCGTTTCCGGAGGTCCTCGTCGCCGGCACATTCGCGCCGAATGTACTCCGCGCGATCGGCGGTGTCGTATTCCAGAGCACCGTGGAAAATACTCTCCAGACGGTTCCACTCAGAGGGATCAGGCATTGGTGGCGCCCCGACTATTTCGTTTCTCCGCCAGCCGTCGAGACGCAGGAGCCTGCCGATGTCAGACGACCGAAATTTACATGTTCATCGACGTTAAGCGCCAGGAAATGAGTGCGATCGCCGCCCGCCTGTGGCACCTTCACAGGTGGCTCATTGATCGGCGCTGTCGTTTGCAGCGTGCGCTTTGTAGCTTGGCGGCGCATTGCGCGATGTGCGAGTGAGGCCAGCCTATCCCATCTCCCTCCTTCACCCGCAGTTCGGCTGAGTATATATCCGTTAGCCGACTCACAACAAGAAGATTATTGCGCAAAGATTCTGCCTCACCCCTGGGCCGAAAGGTTGAATTGCGGATTTTAGATTCGTCGCAGTTAGAGGGCTCAGGCCAGGAAGGCCTAAGCTACTCAGGGCGGCCACTCCCGCCGATGTGGTGTGCGAAGCCTGAACGCTTCAGCAGCAGCACGGCCAGGAAGAAGCTTGCGAGGACGTCGAATGACAGACAGAAACCGGGCCACCACACGGGGACACCTGGATTCTGAATAAACATGTGATGAAAGAAATCGAAAACTGCATGTCCGCCGAACGCGGCGACAACCAGCCAGAGGTTCTTTTTGAATCCCACGAGTGCCACCATGAGAAATGCGCAGGCACGACAACTCCAATCAGGTATTCCATGCCGCCGTTTCCTTTGCGTGCCTTACGCGCACGCGCGCGCGTTACATTCTCCGCCACTGACCGAGGGCGGCGGTGAGAATGGCGATAGCCGGTTGGCGATTTTGGGGCGTGAAGGCGTTGACTGCCTGGAAGATCAGCGTGCGAATCTCCCGCACTGCATCGACATCTAGTCCGACTTGAACGGCGAGAACGGGGCGACGGAATCCGCTACTTCCACGCGCACCGATCGGCGTGATCACTCGCATGAGTTCGGCTTGCAGGGTCTTGCCCAAAACGCCCAAAGTCACGCCGTCGCCCTTGCGGGCATCTCGAAGCATCAGGTCCAATCGTGCTGCGATTTCCTGCCTCAGCTCTTCGTCAAGCAGCAGGTCGTTTTGACTGTCCATTGTGTCCACATATCAGAGTAACGAGAGGACGCGGGGCGGTCCATCAGCGTGCTCCCTATAAAGGACGGTACTTCCGGTTGGAGTACGGATGACACTTGTGGGCTATGGCTAAGTGAAACCCCCGGGCGGCGGCGCGATACGGGGAGTTATGTTACGCGTCAATCACTCCCTCGCGGATCGCCCAGCGTACCAAGGCGGTGATCTTCGTCAAGCCGAGCTTTCGGTAGATGTTTACCTTGTGGGAACTCACGGTTTTGGGCGAGATAGCGAGGCGCTTAGCGATCTCCGTCTCTGCCAACCCGTCGCACAACCAGCGGATGACTTCGATTTCACGCTGGGTTAAATCGAAACTGATTGAACTGCCATCGGCTGCGGTCGGAGGGCTCACGGGCAGATCGTAGCATTGTTGCAATCAGAAGCCAAGGGTCTGAGACCGTCGAAATAGTTCTATAACCAATTACTTACTGTCACGTTCGTTTTGGTCGCTAGAAGATCACAAGAATGCTGGTTCGCGGGCGTCTACAGTGTGTGAAGAAGCGTACTGCAGGGGTGATTGCTGGATTGGCTCTGGTCGTCGTCGGGGCCCTAGCATATTTCTTTGTGAGCAAATGGCCGTTCACTCAAAGTGCGGTTGAGCGATCACTGGGAAGGACCTTCTCAGGCACCGCTCACGCCGGCAGTTTTCAATCGCGGTGGTTTCCGCAACCTGGTTTCATTGCAGGCGATGTACAGATCCAGGGGAAGAACGGCACGCTTTCCATGAAACGACTGCTGGTGGAGAGTTCGTATCCGGCGATGCTCCGGCACTCACATGACCTGAACGCAATCCATGTCGAAGGCGTGTCGGCACACCTGTCGCGAGGTGGCGGGCTCACTTCGATCGGTGAAGGGAAAAGTACGGTCTACCACCTGACCATTGATCGATCGTCGCTGGTGATCGACGGCTCCAGTCCAGGCGACGACCCGTTCGAGTTGGGAATCGGTCATGCGGACTTGCGAGATCTCTCGCCGGGTCGTCCGATGGGGTTCAACATGGTCCTGCAGTACATGAGGCCTCGCGGCCGGCTCGAATTGAAGGGCGAGTATGGTCCCAAATCGTCTTCCGAAGGCGGAAAGACACCGATCAAAGGGCATTTTCGTTTTGTGCAAGCGGACCTGGGGGTTTTCCATGGTCTTAACGGCGTGCTCACTGGAGAGGGCGATTTCGATGGTCCGATGGAGAACATCCGAGTTGCGGGAACGACAAATGTGCCTGACTTTAAGGTCGCCGATAAAGCACATCACGCTGTTCCTGTTTCCGCGCAGTTTACGGCATTCGTGAATGGGACAACCGGAGACACTCGGTTGCAACCGGTGGAAACCGAGATTCTCCACACGCACATCCACTGGGACGGCGATGTCGCGCAGCAGGGGGAGGCAGGCAAGGCAGTCCGTCTTGAATTTCAGTCGGCTGGGGCTCGCGTCCAGGACTTGCTGTATCTAGTGACCAAAGCACCTCGTCCTGCGATGAACGGGCCGATCTCGTTTCGAGCCCACGCGTTGGTCCCTCCGGAACAAGGCGAGTTCCTGAAGAGGGTACGACTCGACGGGGATTTCGGGATCGAGGACGCGAAATTTGGAAATCCGAAAACGCAGTCGAATGTCACGAAGCTCAGTGAACGAGCGAGTGGTGACAAGAACGATGACGTAGACCCTTCGTCGGTGATTTCCGATCTCAAAGGCCACGTGTCGTTGCGGGGCGGCATCGCGTATCTCTCGAACGTGTCGTTTCGAGTTCCCGGCGCAACCGCCAGTCTTGCGGGCACGTTCAATGTCATCACTCATGCTGTAAATATTCGGGGCAAGCTCGCGATGGAAGCCGAGATCTCGAAGGCCACGAGCGGTGTGAAGTCATTTTTTCTGAAGGCTCTTGATCCATTTTTCAAACGCAAGCATGCCGGCGCGGTGATTCCGGTTCGTATTACGGGGACCTCCTCGCACCCAGTGTTCTCGTCGTTGGGGATGCATTCGGGCGATTGAAGGCCCGTACGTATTCCAATTAATTACGAGGCGCGTGCGCAGTTTGTGAAGAGGCGTACTTGGAGGACTTGAGCAAATAGCAAAGTGTCTCTTATGATGTATCGAGCATGACTCTCCTCAAAACGGGTGATCGTGGACCCCAAGTTTCCCAATTGCAAGTGTTACTCAACCAAAAGCCAACGCGTTTGCCGCTACTGCTCACTGATGGTGTCTTTGGACCGAAGACGAACGCTCGTGTGCTGGAGTATCAACGCGACAACGGGCTAAAGCAGGACGGGATTGTCGGGCCCGTCACCATGGCTCAGCTGCAAATCGTGACGCCGACGCCGCCAGTTAACTTGCAGGCCGTCATGATGGAACTCGCGCGATTACTCGATCCACCGTTGCAGGGCGTGTTTCTGCAACGCGCTCAGGCCCTGCTCCCACAGCCGAATGTCTTTGGCGCAACGTTACTCGAAACGCCGGTCATCATCATTGTTCTGTTTTTTATCATCATGATGATGATCGTCTTGGCCCAGAACTCGCAAAACCCCGCAAATCGGCGGTTTGGGGCGCGAGTGGGAACGACGATTCCAGCAGCTTAAGGAGGACAACAAAGGGAAACCCGTCGAGGTACAAACGGCACAGACCTTGGAAGAGACCAAGAAAATGGGCAAGGATGTATCGGATCGTGCGCGCATTGAGCGCGACCAGTGCCTCGGGCGGTTGGATCCCTCGAAACTCGCGAAGTGTGACAAGGCCTCAAGCTGCTCAATCAGGCAATCCAGTCCATGCTGCAGAAACTCATCACGCCCGTCGGCGGAGGGATCACGCCGGAGAGCCTGGCTAAGGGAATTAGTGCCAGCGCACAAGCGCTCTACCAAGCGGCACGGGCGTTTGGAGAATGCACCGGTTGTGACAACATGTTTTTCTGATTGCGCACTGCCGACTCGGTTACGACTGGCCATCTGACGCGGTGATTTTGCGGGGAATATACTCAATGAACCCTTGCCCGTGAAGACGCCATCCTTCCCTGCCGTCGTTTTGGGCTTAATTCCGTTTGCTGGAATGTGTTTCTCCGTTCCGCTGTGGGACCGCATTGATCCGATGATCTTCGGGCTGCCTTTCAATATGGCCTGGCTGTTGTGCTGGATTGTTCTGACTCCTTGTTGCATGTGGGGCGCCTACCGAGTGGAATCCGCGCGGGAGAGGAAACGTGATGACCGTTCATGAGTGACCGCGCCGTTTCGATGGCGGTGATTGTCGCGATCGTCGGATGTGGTGTCACCATCGGGTTCCTGGCCGGTGTGCGCAGGAAGATGAGCCTGGAGCAGTGGACGGTGGGCAGCCGCGGATTCGGCGCGGTGTTGATGTTCCTGCTGATGGCAGGTGAGATTTACACGACGTTCTCGTTTCTGGGAGCCAGCGGCTGGGCTTACTCTCGCGGCGGTCCGACACTGTACATTCTGGCGTACGTCACGCTGTGTTACGTCGTCTCATTCTTCACTTTGCCGGCACTTTGGGAAGTGGGACAAAAGTACAAGCTGCAAACCCAGTCCGACTTCTTCCACATGCGTTACGGCAACAAGTACCTGGCCGCGCTTGTGTGCGTGATCGGGGTCGTCGTGATCATTCCGTATCTACAGCTGCAGGTCACTGGTCTCGGGATCATCGTCAACGTCGCCAGTTTCGACGGGATCGGCCGCACGCCGGCTATGGTGGTTTCCGTGGCCTTGCTCTCCGCATTTGTGCTTGCGAGTGGCGTGCGTGCAGTGGCGTGGGTCAGCGTATTAAAGGATGCGCTGATGGTGATCGCGGCAGTTGCTGTCGGCGTGGGGATTCCATATATCCATTTCGGAGGCATCGGTCCGATGTTCTCCGCGCTGGCGCACGCGCGGCCGGCGCACCTGACGATGCCCGGCGCGACTCCCAATCTGGGGCACTCCTGGTACATCACCACGGTGATTCTGACTTCGCTGGGCGCGTACATGTGGCCGGCAACATTTGGGGCCACGTTCACCGCGAGGAGTGGGGATACGCTGCGGCGCAATGCCGTGGTGATGCCGCTTTACACGATCACACTCGCTTTCATCTTCTTCGTTGGGTTCACCGCCGTTTTGGTGGTGCCCGGCCTGCGCGATGGCGACCTTGCGCTGTTGACGGTTGTGCGCCGGAGTTTCCCGCCGTGGCTGCTGGGCGTCATCGGCGGCGCGGGAGCCCTGACCGCTATGGTGCCCGCTTCCATTTTGATTCTGACTGCGGCGACGCTGTTTGCGAAGAATCTCTGGCGTCCGATGTTTGCTCCGGCGATGACGGACGGTCAAGTCGCGACGCTGGCCCGGGTCATGGTCGTGGTGCTCAGCGTGATTACTCTGTACCTGGCGACACATAGCTCGAGCACGCTGGTGTCATTACTCCTGCTGGGCTACGCCGGCGTCACACAATTCTTCCCCGGTGTGGTGCTGGGTCTCTACTGGAAGCGTGTCACCATGCCGGGAGTGTTCGCCGGTATAGTCGCGGGTGCCGGCACGGCGGCGTTTCTAATCCTCAGTCATCAGGACCCGTTCTTCGGGTGGAACGCCGGGTTCGTGGGCCTTTGCGTCAATTTTCTGGTTACCACGATGCTGAGCCTAGTCACGACGGCGATTCCGACGCCGCTGGAGCAGGCGCCGAGCTGAGTAACTACTTCTTCGGTTCCGAAGCAGCTGGGACGGGGCTATCGGAATTGTACGTGTCTACGATACATTTCCATTTTCCGTCTGCCTGTTTCTTCCAGACCTCGACGAATTTGCCGGTGTCGTGAACCGGCGGAGCACCCTTCGGATCCTTCATGGACATTTCGTACGTTCCATACAGATACCCGAGCTCGCCGGATTTCGCCACTTCGGCTTTGGACGCCTTCCAGGACAGGTTAGTATTCGGGGCCAGCATGGCCGCCCAAGATTCACGGATCGACTTCGCATCTTTGGCGATCGGTGCGTTGGGAGGGAGAACCACCGCGTCATCAGCGTAAAACGCGACGGTGCCCGCAAGGTCGTTTTTCGCCGCCGTGGCGGACCACTGTTCATCGGCTGCCCGGAGCGCGGCGACATCGTCTGCGCGGGTGTCTGTAGCTGCTGATGGACCGCAGGCGGAAATGAGGAGAGAGGATGCAATCAGGAGGAGTGGCAGGGCAGTTCGCATTTGTGTGGACGTTATCGTATCAGGCTGGAGCTCGGCATTACATTCCTTGACACGAATATTCCTATTGTGGAATACTTGAGCCCGATGCTGGAATCGTTCCGAGCTCTGGCCGAACCGACGCGGCTGGAGATCGTCAGCCTGTTGCTGCGTGAACCACTCCCGGTGGGAACGGTTGCCGACCGGCTTGGGATGAGACAACCGCAGGCCTCGAAGCACCTTCGAGTGCTGTGCGACGCCGGACTCGTCGAAGTGCGGCCGGACGCCCAGCGCCGGATCTATGCACTGCGCGCGAAACCGTTTCAGGAGATCGATCGGTGGCTGGAACGCTACCGCAGGCTGTATGAAGAACAGTTCGAACGCTTGGACCACGTTTTAGAGGAACTGCAAGCGAGCAGGAAACCGAGCAAGGAGAAACGTAAACCCGCGCGGCGTCGACGGTGAGCCGCGGGTGGATGGAAAACGTTATGAATAATCACGCGCTTCGGATCGCCGGCTTCGTGCTGGTGGGGGTGGCCGTTCTCGTCTTTGGCATCCGCTTCGCTCTTGGCCGGATTTTCAGCAGCGGCGGAGCTCCCGCGGATGCAATTCAGAAGACGACGACGTCGAAGGATGGCACGTTGATCGCGTACGAGCAGACTGGCAGGGGTCCAGTGATCATTCTGGTATCCGCCGCGCTCGCGGACCGAGATGGCGCGCGACGGCTCGCGAGGCAACTGGCTCCGTCGTTCACTGTCATTAATTATGACCGCCGCGGGCGTGGGAAGAGCACGAACACCGAACCGTACATGGTGGAGAAGGAACTTGACGATGTGGAAGCTCTCGTGGATGGCGCCGCGGGTCCAGTCTTTCTTTTCGGCAGTTCGTCGGGCTCGGTGCTCGCGCTCGATGCCGCCAGCCGTCTTGGCCCAAGGGTGAAGAAGATGTTTCTCTACGAACCACCGTTCATCGTGGACGGGACTCATCCCGCGATACCGGCCGCGCTGGCCCAGGAGATCAGCGCCGCAGTGTCGACCAACAATCGCGACCAGGCGGTGGCGCTCTTTTTTGGAAAGGGTATGGGAATCCCTTCGCCGGGGATCGCTTTCATGCGGTTACTCATGCCGGCGTGGAGCGACATGAAGACGCTTGCCCACACGGCGCCTTACGATTTGATGGTCCTGGCGGGTACGCAATCGGGCAAACCGCTGCCGGCGGATCGGTGGAGTCCGGCCACCTCGCCCGCGATGGTGGCGGTCGGGTCGAAGAGCGAGCCGTTCTTTCATTCAGGTGCTCAGGCGCTTACTGCGAGACTGCCGCATGCGGAGTACAAGCAGATGGACGGGCTAGATCATTCCGCGGTCCTTACGGCTGCGGGGGCGCTGGCGGGTGCGATTCGGGAGTTTTTTGGATTGGGCAGTTAAGCCGGCCTGTGCTGGCCAAAACCACTCCTCAGCGCCAGGAGGCCTAAGCCATTACCAGGTATGCCCCTTGATCGTTGTATCATTTTCCTCATTAGCTCAAGGGGGGTTAATGATCAAGGGATTTCTTCTAACGGTTACATTGGTTGCGGTTGTACAGGTGAGCGCGTTCGCTCAGCTGGCAACAACTACATCGTTGGTCGGCAATGTTTCCGACTCGAGCGGCAGCGCTATTTCGAATGCTCATGTGACGGCTGTTGAAGTACGCACTCTCGCTACTCTCAGCACAGTTACGAACGACCAGGGATATTACTCGTTCGAGTTCATCCCGGTCGGCGAATATCGCGTGAGCGTGGAGCAGCCGGGTTTTCAGAAACTCACAAAAACGGGCATTCAGGTAAGCAATAACCAGAGTGTTCGTTCGGACTTCACCCTCGAAGTCGGTCAGGTCACGCAGGCGGTCACAGTTCAAGCTGAATCGCTTGCGATCAAGACAGACGATGCCACGCTGTCAGAGGTCCTGAGCACCCGCGCTGTCAGCGAATTGCCGCTGAATGGACGTGATCCGATGATGCTCGCGGTAACTACGCCGGGAGTGCTTCTGGGGACGAAATCGAGCATGACAGGCGTTCCGCCGGGCAACGACTTCGTCGGTGCGGGCACACGCGAGATCCAGAACAGCATGTCGCTGGACGGTATCAGCATCATGAACAATCTGATCACCACGACACCTACGCGGCCGATGGTGGAGACGGTTCAAGAAGTAGAAGTCCAGACCGGCACATATTCCGCGCAGTACGGCGCCTACATGGGCGTCCACATCAACATGGTGACGAAGAGCGGCACCAACCAACTCCACGGCAACGTGGTCGAGTTCTTCCGCAACGACAAGCTCGATGCTCGAAACTTCTTCACACTGCCCACAGCGGCGAACCCGACTGCAAAGAAACCGCCGCTTCGCCAAAACCAGTACGGCTTCGAACTCGACGGTCCTGTCGTCATCCCGAAGCTTTACAACGGCAGGGACCGAACGTTCTTCATGACCTCATATGAAGCCTTGAGGAACACGCAGCAGTCTACGGCGCTGTCGACGGAAATGCCTGCTGCATTCTTCACGGGCGACTTCTCGAATGTGCCTGCGTCGAGCATTACGGGCGGCGTCCTGAAAGATCCGTTCAACGGGAACGCGCCATTCGCCGGGAACAAAATTCCGACCGACCGTATTTCCGACATTGCCAAGAAAGTCCAGCAATATTACCCCGCCCCGAACTTACCTGGACTTGCGAGCAATTTCTCAGTAGACGTGCCCAGCAGCCAGCGGTATAACCAAACGCTGAATCGCCTGGACCAGAATATCGGGAACAACGTGCGCCTTTACGTTCGTGCTCACTGGCAGGAATGGAACACGTTTGGCGGTAACTCTATTCCATCGAACGCCACCACAGTTCCCACGGAGACGCGCAACTACACAGTTGGCTACACGCACACTTTATCTCCGACGTTGGTCAACGACCTCCGCGTAGGACGGAACTTCTTCAAGTCCGACGCATTGAACTATTTCGCCGTAGGCGGGCTGAAAAGCGCCGGCACGGATTTGGGAATACCGGGGTTCAATGGTGATACGGCGTATGGCAACCCCGGCATTCCGGAGTTCAACATCACGGGATTCAACGGTCTCGGCAACGCGGCCACGAACTGGTATCAGAACGACAGCACTCATCAGATCTCTGAACAGCTCAGCTGGGACAAGGGTTCGCACAATGTGATGGCCGGGTTCGAGTTCCGGCGCCTAGCCACCGGTCGCGCGGCGGTCAACAGCGCGCGCGGCGCGTTCACTTTCAATGGCACTCAGACGGGTTACGCTCCCGCCGACTTCATCCTCGGCGCCCCCGTGAGCTTCGGAACGCCTGGACCTGAGATCCGGGGCCGCGTCGCCGCATGGCGCGATGGCTTCTTCGTTCTCGACAAGTGGCAGGCCACCCGCAAGCTCACTCTCAATTACGGGATACGCTACGAACTCCCCACGGTGCCTTACACGATCAATGGCAACGCGAGCTACCTGAGTGAAGACCAGACCAAGCTAATCGTGGCAAAGCCAGGGACCGGGTTTATCAAACCGCAGCACCAGAATTGGGCGCCTCGCGTCGGCTTCGCATACCGCATCAACGATAAGACGACGTTCCGCGGCGGCGCGGGTATCTATTACAATCCGAACCAAACGAACAGTTACACGTTCCTCAACACGAATCCGCCATGGTCAACTGTTCTGAACTGCAACTGGTCGACGGGATTGCCGACGATCAACGTGTCGAATCCGTTCGGTGTAAGCGCTGCGTGCCCCGTTCCGGGCACGACGATCAATGGACTCGTGGTCACTCCTCCTTGGAATCAGCCCACGCCTCGTATGAATCAGTGGAGCGCGAGCCTGGACCGTCAGTTCTGGAACGGTGGTGGTTTGGAACTGCAGTACCTCGGATCTCACGCTTACCATCTCGACCGCAGCTACTACAACAACACTCCGCTCCCCGGGCCGGGCGCGGTCAACCTCCGCCGGCCCAACAAGAACTTCGGCGGACCGATCCGCACGGTGGCCAATGACCTGATCGCGAACTATGAAAGCATGAGCGCGATCTTTCGCCAACGGCTGCAAAAGGGGTTCTCCGGCCAGTTCAGCTACACGTGGTCGCATACCCTGGACGTCAACACCGACTCGAATGGCGGCGGCACGCCGATGAACCCCTACAATTGGCGCGCGGACTATGGGAACTCAAACTGGGACATCCGCCATCGCGTGGTGGCCACGTTCGTCTATGACATCCCGTTCTTCTCCGGCGCGAACGCCATCGTCAAGGGCGTATTAGCGAACTGGCAGGCGAACGGAATCATCACGCTTCGCAGCGGGCTGCCATTCAACGTGACGACCGGCACCGATACGGCCAACACCGCTTCCAGCGGCTCATACCGTCCCGACCTCATCAAGACGCCGACCGCGAATTGCGGGAGCGGCCACCTGGTGGGCTGCATTGATGCGTCCGCATTCAGTATCGCCAATCTGTACCCAGCCAACCCGACCAATTATGCATACGGCAACGCGGGCCGCAACGTCCTGCGCGGTCCTGGCGCTCAAGAAGTAAACTTCTCGCTGGCGAAGAATTTTCCGATCGCCGAGCGAGTGCGGTTCCAGTTCCGATTCGAGACATTCAACCTGTTCAACCACGCGAACTTCGCTAATCCATCATCGACGATCAATACTTCGTCATTCGGAAATATCACGGGTCTCGCGCCGGGCACCAATAACCGGCAAATCCAGTTAGGAGCTAAACTCTCCTTCTAATCACTTCTGATCGCCTGAACTGCCCGCGACCTGGGCAGTTCAGGCTCACTTCATGTACTACGTATTCGCAGCCCTCATCCTCGCACTCTCACTGTCTGCCCAAAGCCGCCCGCACTACGACCTCCTGCTGAAGGGGGGCCATGTGATCGACCCCAAGAACAACGTCAACGGCCCGATGGATGTTGCGGTTGAGAACGGGAAGATTGCGCGCGTCGCTGCCAACATCCCGGCGTCAGAAGCCGTGAAGACTATCGATGTCTCAGGGCTATATGTAACCCCGGGGCTGATCGATATTCACGTCCATGTTTACCTCTGGCGGGAAGCGGGCGGCGAGGCGGTTCAGCCGGACGCTTTCTCGTTCCGCTCCGGCGTAACGACTATGGTGGACGCCGGATCGGCGGGCGCTCAAACATTTGACGATTTCCGCGATCGCATTATCCGGCACGCGAAGACACGTGTGCTGGCGTTTCTCAACATTGCGTCCGCCGGGATGGGCACGGGGCATGAAGATGAGATTCAGGGCCTCGATGCCGCAAGTGCCGCGCGTGTGGCGAAGGCCAATCCTGACCTCGTCGTCGGATTCAAGAGCGCCCATTACGAGGGGCCCGGTTGGGAGTCCGTCGATGCTGCCGTGAAGGCGGGTGAGATGACGGGATTGCCTGTGATGGTCGACTTCGGGCGCATCAATTCGGTCCGGAATATAAATACACTCTTCCTCGACAAGCTTCGACCAGGTGATATCTACACGCATTGTTACTCGGGGCACCGCCAGGAGCTGTTGGAGAACGGCAAACTCAATCTGGCGATGGTTGCAGGCCGGAAAAGGGGCATCATCTTCGATCTGGGTCACGGCGCCGGAAGTTTCTATTGGTATGTTGCCGTCCCAGCCTACGCCGCAGGGTTTTATCCCGATTCCGTTTCGACCGATCTCCACGTGAACAGCATGAATGGCGGCATGAAGGATTTCACGAACACCATGTCGAAGCTGTTGAGCCTGGGATCGCCGCTCTCCGATGTCATACGCATGTCGACATGGAACCCAGCGAAGGAAATCAAACGTCCGCACCTGGGCAATCTTGACGTCGGGTCTGAGGCCGACATCGCCGTCCTTCGACTGGATCGCGGATCGTTTGGTTTTGTCGATTCCGCGGGCGCGAGAAGAGCCGGGAACCAATTGCTCACGTGTGAACTGACGTTGCGCGGCGGAAAAGTGATGTGGGATCTGAATGGCCGTGCGTCGCTGGATTGGGAAAAGTTCCCGTACGACAAACATACTTGGATCCGGCAGAAATAGAACGATCGGAGTGCGCCGGCCAGATTACCTTTTGCATTCCCAATAGAGTTGTGGCATTCTCTTGTTGGTAACCCAAAGGGGCCATGCAGGACGAAGCCACATGAAACAGAAGAAGGATGTGCAGCAAGGGACGCTGGCGTTGATGGTCCTGAAGACCCTTGATGTGCTCGGAATCCTGCACGGGTATGGCATCGCGCGCCGCATTGAGCAGATCAGCGGCGATGTGCTTTCGGTGAATCAGGGCACGCTCTATCCCGTCCTGTTAAAGCTGGAGCAGGAGGGCGCCATCGCATCGGAGTGGGGTCCGTCGGAGAATAACCGTCGAGCGCGATTTTACCGGCTGACGGCTGCGGGACGGAAACTACTCACAGCCGAGAAACGCGATTGGGAGCAGAGGGCGGCGATCATTGCGCGCTTCTTTGAAGTGAAAGCGCAGGATCTGCCGTGAGAGCCCTGAACCGGTCATTCACACGCCTGCTCAAGTTCACGACCAGGCGGCGGGGCGACGAACGACTCCGAGAAGAGATCGAATCGCATCTAGCGATTCAAACGGAAGAGAACATCCGCTCCGGTATGCGTCCCACGGAAGCCCGCCGCAAGGCCCGCGTGAAGTTCGGGGCTGTGGAGGCGGTGCGGGAAGAATACGGCGCCGAAGAGGGGCTGCCATTTCTGGAGAACCTACTGCTGGATGTTCGTTATGCACTTCGCGTGCTGCGGAAGTCACCCGCATTCACGGTGGTCGCGCTGGTCACCCTGATGCTCGGGATTGGCGCGAACGTCGTAGTCTTCGGAGTTTTGAATGCGGTGCTGCTGCGGCCGCTGGACGTCAGCGATCCACAGAGCCTGTATCAGATCCGCCATAAGCCGTGGATGAGTTGGCGGCTGCTGACTACGTCGTATCCCGTGTTCGAGGACTTGCGGCGCCGAAACGCCGTGTTTAGCGGGATGGCCGGGATCAACGCATACTCTCATGCGCGACTGAACTGGCGTAACACCGTAATCAATATCTCGGGCGATGAAGTTACTAGCGAGTATTTCGATCTGCTCGGAGTCCAGCCGGCAATAGGGCGTTTCTTCCACGCGGCGGACGAGCACGGCCCGGGCTCAATGCCGTACATCGTGTTGAGCGATGCTTTGTGGCGAAGGGCGTTTCACGGCGATCCAGGCGTAGTGGGCACGACCGTGGATCTCAACAAGCATCCGTTCACGGTGGTTGGCGTGGCGGCCCCGCAGTTCCACGGCACCGAGCGGTTTACGTGGCCGGATTACTGGATCCCCATAGTGAACGAAGAGCAGGTTTCGGGACGGGATTACCTGCATAGCCGTACAGCGATCGCTCTTACGGTAATCGGCCGGCTGAAGCCGGGCGTGACACCGCAGCAGTCGACGGAAAACCTGAATGCGATCGCGGCCGAACTGGGGAAGGAATATCCGGAGACTGACGACGGAACTGCGCTACGGCTGATCCATCCGGGGCTCTACGCGGACGAGGGTGACGTAATTCGGGGCTTTCTTTGGAGCGTGACGGCCCTGGCGCTGCTAGTGCTTGGGGCGGCGTGCGCGAACCTGGCAAGCCTGTTTGCGGCGCGCGCGTCGGATCGCAGCCGGGAACTCGCGCTGCGTGTGGCCCTTGGATCGAGTCCGCGACGTCTGGTGAGGCAACTGCTGACCGAGGCTGTCATGGTATCGCTGATGGGCGGTGCAGCGGCGCTGGTGAGTGCGTATCTGCTACTAGGTGTGCTGAGCCGGTGGCACTCACCATATGGCCACGCGCCAATCACTCTGGACGCGCGAGTGTACTTGGCGGGCCTGGCGTTCACGCTGGGAAGCGCATTGCTGTTTGGCATGGCTCCGGCGCGGCAGGCCTGGCAGAGCAGTCCGCTGCAGATGATGAAGAGCGGACCGGCCGACGGAATGCACATGCGCCGGTTTGCGCTCCGAGAGCTTTTGTTGGGCGTGCAGATTGCAATCTGTACGGTGCTGGTGACCGCTTCGCTGGTGGCGGTGCGAGGCATGGTGCGCGCGCTGCACGCGCCGCTCGGCATTCAGCCTGCGGGCGCGATGCTGGTTGATTTGGATCTAAGCGACATGCGGCAGACCGGCGAGATGACCGTCGAGAAGGAGAAAGCGATCCTTCACGCCGTGCGGAGCATTCCCGGTGTGACGGCCGCGGGTACGGTGAACCGCACTCCCATGACGGGTGGGATGCACGGGGTTCCGGTCTTTCTGCCGGGAACGACAGAGTTCAAACTGAGCAATTCTGTTCTGTCTACGTACTCGTTTCAGATGTCGCCGGGATACCTGGACGCGGCCGGCACGCGGCTATTGCGCGGCCGGGATGTCTCGTGGCATGACACCACGAAGACCCCGCGTGTGGCGATCGTCAACGAAACCTTCGCGCGGAAGATGTGGGGCGGAATGCCGGCACTTGGGCAGCACTTTGTTGTGTCAGGCAACCTGACGGAAGTTGTGGGCGTGGCGGAGGACGGCAAATACCACGATATGCAAGAGTCTCCGCATCCCGCGGTGTATCTGCCGTTGTCGCAAAGCGAGCAGAACGAAACGGTTTTCGTCGTGAGATCCCGGCGGGCGCCGAATGAAATCGCGGCGGCGCTCCAACGGACGCTGAGCGGGCTGTTGCCGAATGTGCCGATGACCGTGCAGAGCTGGTCAGATACGCTGAGCTCTGAGCTGTTCGCTTCACGGGCAGCGACAGTGGCGCTAGGAGTCATGGGCCTGCTGGCCGCGATGCTGGCGGTGACGGGCATCTTTGGCATGGCGGCGTATACCGTGAGCCGGCGGATGAAGGAGCTGGGGATCCGCATGGCGTTGGGTGCGAGCAAGGCGCAAGTGATGACGGCGGCGTTAAAGCGGCCGCTGGTCTTACTGTGTGGGGGTTCGATTCTGGGCCTGCTGACCGGCATGTTTGCGAGCCGCCTACTGAGGCAGATCGTGTATCAGGCCGATCCGACGGACCCGGCGGTGCTGTGCGGCGCGGTGCTGACGATGGCGCTGTTGGGCATCGCAGCGTCCGCCATTCCGGCACGGCGAGCGCTTGGGGTGGACGCATCGACACTCATGCGGGACGAGTGAGGCTGGTGATCTGGCTGATGTTCTGTCCTTCAGCCATCCATCCGCGCGGGGAAGTCAGAATTGGGGACGGAACGCTGAGACGCCTACCTGCTGAGTCGGGTTGTTCCGACGATCATCTACCTGCTTGCTTCGAGCGAGCGCCGCGCAGTGGTGGAATGTACCATGAGTATACTGATTCACCGAAGACTTTGGACCGTGATGGCGTTCGTCGGGGGGCGAACAGTTCGTGACTATACTCACTCGACTGGACGGATGGAAGGAGCAGGGTGTTATTTCGCGGGAGCAGCATGCAACACTGGCAGGCCTCTCTCGTGGAGAACCGTTCTCCGTTTTTCTTGAACTGAACATTCTTCTTTACGCGGGTATTCTGGCGTTCATAGCCGGCCTTGGCTGGACAGTCAGCACGTGGTCGGAGCAGTTGGGTGACGTCGTCGTCCTGACGATCCTCTCCGTTATGTTCGGCGCGTGTTTGTGGTACTGCTTTTCCCGGGCGCCGCGATGGTCTCCGGAGGAAGTTCCTTCACCCTCTCTTGTATTCGACTATGTGTTGTATCTGGGCGCCCTTATCTGGGCGGTGGAACTCGCCTATTTCGAGAAGCGGATTCATCTGCTCTCGGGACAATGGGACGATTATCTGCTCGCAACCGCCGGACTGTTCTTCTTCCTCGCCTATCGTTTCGACAATCGCTTCGTGCTGTCGCTGGCATTGTCATCGCTCGCCGGATGGTTTGGGCTCACCATTTCGCACTTCCCGGAGCACCAGAGTGCGGCGTACCGGCAGTATTCGATTCTGTACTCCCTGCTCATCGGCGCGGCCGGAGCGGCACTTCAACGCCGCGGGCTGAAAGCGCATTTCTTCGGAACGTATCTCAACATTGGGGCCAACGTTCTTTTCTGGGCACTGCTCTCGGGAGTCTTCAATCGGGAGGCGTCCCTCGTGTGGTTTGCCGCTCTCGTGGCAGCCTGCGGCGCGTCTCTCGCGTGGGGTCTCGCGCGCCGGCAGTTTTCGTTTGTCGCATACGCTGCGGTTTACGGGTACGTAGGCGTGAGTGGACTCCTCATCCGTGGAATCAGAGGCGATATCGAGATCCTGAGCTATTTCGTGTTTACGGGCATCGCGATGGTGGTACTGCTGGTGGTGATCGCGCGGCGATTCGGGAGGGAAGCGTGAGAGCCTACACAGCGGAAGCCGAAGAAGCTCTGCGGGCGCGCAGCCTGCTGAAGGACTGGGCCAACGAAGGCTACGTCACCGATACGCAGTATCAGCGAATGGAACAGGAGGCCGTTTGCGAACTCCGGCGCACCAACATTTTCCTGCGGCTCGTATTGTTTCTCTTTACGATCATCATCGTGGCAGCCGGCACTGGGTTGGTCTACGTCGTTGTTTTTTCTTCGCGAGCGGGCCAGCGGGAAACAGGCGTTTTCCTGCTGTTCTGCGCTGTCGTGTCATATGCGTGCACCGAGTTCGCGGTCATGCAGGCCAGGCTGTATCGTTACGGAATCGAGGAGGCGCTCGCCATCTGTTCTGTTGCTTTCCTGTGTGTGGGAGTGGCTGCGACATTCGGCGGTGCCTCTTTCTTTTTGAACTCGCGGGTGACGGAATTCCTAGTTGCGGCGACGGGTGCAATCGCCTCGCTCTGGATATGGAGCCGCTTCGGGTTTGCATATGCATTTCTCGCGGCAATGGTTTTCGCCGTGTGCCTGCCAGGCTATTGGACGTCGTCGGGTGCGGTGCAGCATGTGACCGTGGCGGGACTGTATGTAGCCGGTCTGATCGCCGTGGCCGCTGTACGCCCGCGCCACCGTTTCACTTACCTCGATAGCGGCTATTCAATCGTCGAAGCGCTCCTTTGGTTCGGTATCTACGTGGCCTTCAACCTGGAACTCTCGTCAGTGGACGTGATCGGACACTGGCTGCGTGGCGGTCCGGGCGCGGGTGAGTTTTCAAAGACGTTCTACTGGGCGACTTGGGTGCTGATCTGGTGCGTGCCGCCTGCCGTACTCGCACGCGGCGTGCACCAAAAGGACCGGTTCGTCATCGCCGCCGGCTCGATAGCAGCGATCCTGACGCTGGTTACCAATAAGCCATACGTCGGTGGCCAGCGGCACACCTGGGATCCGATGCTCCTGGGCGCACTGCTGATCGGTGTCGCACTTTTGGTTCGCCGCTGGCTCGCAGGCGGCGAGTCTGGAGTTCGCCACGGCTTCACGGCCCAGCGGCTCTCCGGGAAAGACAAGCAGTTGATGAGCGCCGCGGCAGCCGGATTGGGTTTCGTGTCGCCGAACTCCATTTCGGTAAGTGCGAAGACGGGGAGTTCGGGCCCGCAGTTCGGTGGGGGAGATTCGGGGGGCGGAGGAGCCACTTCCAACTTCTGAGGTGTGGCAAGGTTTGCGTGGGCAGCGGATATCTGAATGATACGTGCGGAACATCGGCTCCAGGTTGTCTGTGCGACTGACCTCCCGCAATCCCCCGACATGGCCGAACCCGTGATGGTGGAGCACGATGGACGTATATCGACATTCGGCAACCCAGAAATGATCGTGTATGTTTCTGGTGGATCGTGGCGCCGAAGGAGAGTCTCGATCCTTGCATGGTCTGCTGTCGAGGGGTGTTGCGGCTCGAAGCGGTGATCGGAATGTCCAAAATGGTCTATCTCGGGGCGTGCTGGTGCCATTCACGCAGTAAGAATCTGTAGCACAGCCTTTGTGGTCGGTGAACAGCCGTTTCTATATCCAATCGGATATAATCGAACGATGCGGGCAGTGCGGTTCCTCGGTGATTCGCTCCAGCGCTTGCGCGAGTTCCCAGAGGATGCACGGCACGATGCGGGCTACCAATTGGACAAAGTGCAGCGTGGCGAGCAACCTGACGACTTCCCATGACCTCGATCGGCAAAGGAGTCGAGGAGATTCGCGTGACGGATGACAGCGGCGCCTACCGCGTGATCTACCTGGCCCGGCACACGGATGCCGTGTACGTGCTGCACGCTTTTCAGAAGAAGACGCAAGCGACTTCAAGGCGTCATATGGAAACCGCAAAGAGACGATTCGCGCAACTGTCAGGAGGTGGGAAATGAAAAAACCCGAGAGCTACGCCAGTGTTTGGGACGCCATCGCCGACACGCCCGGCCAAGCAGCCAACCTGCGAGCGCGGGCCGAACTGATGCAGCAGATTTCGGCCTTCGTGAAACGGCAGGGCTGGACGCAGGTCGAGGCGGCGGGCCACTGCGGGGTGACACAGCCGCGAATGAACGATCTGCTCCGAGGCCGGGTCTCGCGCTTTTCGCTAGACGCGTTGGTGAATATCTCGACGGCGCTGGGCTGCCGTGTGCGGATCGATCTTGAAGCCGCCTGACACCAGAAAGGTGGATCATTGCGGACGCCGAGGAGGCTGGCAGTACTTGTACGGGAAATGTGTACGACAGAAGCAGCAACCCAAAACGCAGGGAAGTGCACACAAGGCCGGGAGTTTGATGCGAGTGGCAAGCGGCTGAAGAACACCGATTTCACAAACTCCCGTCGCCCGAAACAACACCCGAGTCCGCACCAGCAAAGTATCATCCGAAAGTAGGAAGCGGTGACCATGGGCGCCTCTAAAGGGATGAGTAACACTCAAATCGAAATTCGACGCCTTGGCAGGTCGCCACTGAGAGTCCGCAAGAATGGCCAACGATCAGATCAAAGTCTTCTTTGAGACTCTCGGTCTCCACTGGGGCATAACCGTCCTCATCTCTATTGAAATCCCGTTGGAATGCTCGGTTTAGGACGAAAGCAAAACTCTGGGAATACGAAGAAGGCGCAGTTCGGATCTGACGGCCCACGTTTACTGATGAGTCTTGCGCGGTTGAATTGACTCGGGCGAGTTATGCGCGAGTCCTCGTCAGATTGACGAAACGGACCATGTCGGTACGAGAAATCGTCAGAGAACTTTCGCGAGCTCGGCCAGGGCCAGATCTCCGTAGCGGGGGTCCCTTATTGAGAATTGCCCTTTGTTCGTTTTCGCGTTGATGTGGAGGAAGATTTCCGATTCCCCGCCCCGGTCGCCGAACGTCAGTTTCAGCGCAGTCCAATTGCCGGGTGGGTTTGCGATGAAACCACCGGCAGCGGCTTCTGAGAGGTTATCGCCGATGTCGACATAAGTAAACGGGACGGTCGATTTGGTCACCGGAGGAACGGGCACGGTTTTTGCCCGGAGAACCTTTTGCAGATCGACGAGGAGAGCGCTCGAGTCGGATCCTGGTTCCGGTACCAGAGTGCCTTCGCCCGTCTTCACGACACGGTCCCCAGGCGTCTTTCCGGGGATCGATTCCGGAGCCCCGAAGTCAATTCGGAACCTCGCGATCTTTCCACGTGAGTTCTGTACTCCTATCCACTGCACTGAGCCGTCGCTGCTTTTTGGCAGCGGTTCCAGGTCAAAGGTCACAGACGCTGCAGAGGGCTCGTCGGGCGAATGGTGCTCGGCCGCGCCACCGCGCTCTGCAACCCGGTTGCACCCTGGCACGAAGAGCAGCGCGACAGCCGTAGTCCACATCACTGGCCATCGAATCATAGACGACAATTATGGCAGACTCTTGAGTGAGCAACGACCGCGAGAGCGATGCCTGTTATGTACTCTGGTAAAATTGCCTGGACGCGTGCAGGACGCGTCCTGTCCGCGGAAAGGGCCGCGCCCACCTGCCTTTTTGAGACCTCGGTCTAACTTCACCCTCTTTCGCCTGCTATGCGGACCAGGCATACGAAGGAGGCAGTGTTGAATCTTGATCAACAAAAGAAGCAGGCCCGCGAACTCTTGCGAGCGATTCGGGCTGGCAGCGAAGATGCGATCACTCGCCTGCGCCGGCATCACAGCCGCTGGATGGGATCAGATGACGCAACAGTCCGTCAACTGGTCGCTTTGCATGACGCGCAGTTTGTGGTGGCTCGTGAACAGGGGTTCGCCAGTTGGCCGAAGTTGAAGGCCTACGCTGAGCCGTCGCCGCGTTCGCGCCACACGCGTCTGTACATGGCTGACGTGGCATGGATCACCGATCGGGTTCATGGGTTGGTGCGAACGCGCAAATCGGCGGGCCCAGCGGCGTTGGAACAGATTCGTGAGTGGCATCCCCGCTTTGCGGATCGAACAGACGAGGAGATTCGCCAAGGTCCTTTCACCGAGGACGACGCCCGGCTGGTCTACGCACGTGAGCATGGGTTTGAGACCTGGGACGACCTGATCACTCGGGTGAATCTATTGGCATTGCGATCGGACACGGCGTCCACTGAACCGTTTATGGCGGCTTTCAGCGCACTCCAGTCCGGCAATGTTGCTGGCTTCGAAACTTTGTTGCGTGCGAATCCCCGGTTAGTAAATGAGCGCGGCACCAACGGCAACACGCTGCTGAATCTCGCCGTCAGCTTCGCCGCCAAGCCGGACTGGAAAGGCGGTGTGTCTGCCATCGAGGCACTGCTGGCGGCAGGCGCCGACGTCAATGACGCCAACGATCGCGGCTGGACGCCGCTCCACGCAGCTGCATACGCGAATCAACGGGAGATCGCAGGCATCTTGCTTGCGAAAGGCGCGGCTCTGGATGCGGAAGCGCATGGCGCCGGCGGTACTCCACTGATCGCTGCGCTGTTCTGGGGGCATCGCGAGGTGGCCGATCTGCTCGGAAGCCATGCAGTGGCCCCAAGGAATCTTCGCGCCGCGGCTGGGCTGGGCCTCTCCGATTTGGTGGAGGCATGCTTTAGCGGCGAACGCACTCTAACACCTGAAGCCGGTGCGGCCCGAGGCTTCTATCGCCCGCATAGCGGCTTCCCGGATTGGCAGCCGTCCACAGATCCGCAGGAGGTGCTCGACGAAGCACTCGTGTGGGCGTGCAAGAGCAATCGTGTTGGCGTGTTGGAGCGCCTGTTGCGAGCCGGCGCGCGGATCGATGCCGACCCATATCGAGGCACTCCGCTGATTTGGGCCGCAGCATGCAACCGCACACAGGCTGCGGAATGGTTACTGAATCACAACGCCAACGTCAACCAGAATGGTACTTTTGGCGGGTTGACGCACGGTCAAGGCATCACAGCACTCCACATTGCCGCTCAGAATGGACACATGCCGATGGTAAAGCTTCTGGTTGAACGCGGCGCCGATCCAACCATCAAAGACGATCTGTACCACGCAACACCGGAAGGCGGCGCGACATACTTTGGGCAGGTCGAGGTGCGCGAGTATCTGCGCTCGCTTGCGGTGTAGCTGAACTAGATTGGGCGCGCAGGCCGGAAGACGCGATGGGCAAATTATCGGGGCGACGGCTGCAACCCAGAATGTCACTATACCCGCGCACCCACGCCACTCCTGCTGGTCCGAGACACTGAAACCAGGCGAATTAATCCTGAACGGGAGCCGTCCCGCAGGCGCTGGACATGCCACCCGCCTCCAGAGGATGTGATGAGTTGCTGGTGCGCTCATCGCTTCAGCCAAACTCGCCGCAACCTCTCATCGAAAGAATGGCTCCAATCTCAAAAGCGGAGCTTGGAAAAGTCCGGAATGCCGGGGGTTCAGGATGTAGTTCTGCTCTTGTGCAACAACTACAGAAGGAACGACGAGAACAGCAGTCTCGAGCCTCTGGGCCCACTCTGCGCCAATATCAGCCGTTTTGGTGATCGCTTGTGCGGCATCCCACCCTGACGGAAGTTCATTGATGGATAAAGTGGTGACTGCAAGATCGTCGGGCAATTCGACTGGCGTGACGACATAGTCGCCAGCCAACCCGTGTGCATTCGCAAGAACTTCAAGGGCACAGAGGGCGCGGCTTGCTGCCGCGTAGCGAATCTGCGCGAGCTGTTGTGTCCGGCCATGACGGAGAAAACGGAGAAGGTGCTGAAGCAGGCGGGCATCGAGAGTGGGCCGGAGAAGCCCGCGGTGGCGGACCCGCAAGCGCGCGGTGCCAAGCGCAAAGGGCGTGGCCATGGACGCAACGGCGCCGCAGCGTATCGCAGAGCGCGGAAGATCCCAGTTCCGCATGCATTATTAAAGGCCGGGGATCCGTACCCAGACAGTTGCGGTGGCAAGATTTACCCTCAGCTCGAACCCGGCGTGCTGGTGCGGATCAAGGGACAGGCCCCATTGGCGGCGACGGTGTATGAGTTGGAAAAGCTGCGCTGCAACTTGTGCGGCAACGTGTACATAGCCGTCGCTCCGCCCGAAGCTGGCGAAAAAAATATGACGAGACGGCGGTCAGTATGATTGGCCGTGCTGCGCTACGGCGCCGGGGTTCCCTGGAATCGGACCGAAGGCCTCGAAGCCAACTTCGGAATCCCGATGCCAGCGGCCACGCAGTGCGAAATCCTGGCCGCCAACGTGGTCCCGCTCCAGCCAGCCCTGGAGAAACTCAGCGGCCAAGCAGCCCAAAGCGAAGTGGTCCACAACGACGATACATCCATGCGCGTCCTGTCGATGGAGCGGGATACGGATATTTCCCCGGAGCGGACCGGCGTGTTCACCAGCGGGCTGGTATGGATTCTGCAAAAGCTGCGGATTGCGCTATATTTCACGGGGTGCAAGCACGCGGGCGAGAATCTGGCGGAAGTCTTGAAACTGCGGTCTCCCGACCTGCCGCCCATTATTCAAATGTGCGATGCCGGCGTGCCTGTGGACAACAACATCGTGGAAAGGGCCCTGAAGAAGGCCATCCTGCATCGCAAGAACTTGTTGTTCTACAAGACCCGACAGGGGCGCAGATGGGAGATCTATTCATGAGCCTGATCCACACCTGCGAGCTCAACGACGTCAATGCATTCGATTACCTCACCGAGTTGTTGCGCCACACCGAGGAGTTGAACAGAACCCGTCGGAGTGGATGCCCTGGAATTACGGGGACACACTGGCGCGACTGACAAGGCCCGCAGCCGCGTAATGTGATGAGTGCTTCCTGGCCGAAAAGGATCGTCTGGTCGGATCGGAGTTACGCTCCGAGATACCGACCAACAACATTTGTAGAACGGAAAATCGACGGTCCTTTCTGGCCAGGAGGCGGCCCTTCCGACAGATCCACGGGATTCTACAGCGTTCGGAGGAACCCAATCAACGCCCGCTTGTCCTCGGAGGACAATTTTAACCCGAACTGATGGCCTTTAACCGCCCGCGTCTTCACCCCGTACCCTCTGAATCCGGTCGGAACATAGTCGTCACGCAAACGCCTGGGATCGAACCAGTCTTCCAGCGTTGCGACTGAACCATTATGTTCGAAGGGACCGCGGTACCACACTCCTTTCAATGAGGGCACCTTGTAATATCCCGTGCCACGCATGCCCTGCATGCTGATCGCGGATCGGTGCCCACACGGATTGGGATGATGTCGTACTTGGTAAGGTGGTCCGCCGGCGGCACGAAATCGCCAGCCAGAGTCAGCTTATTATTTGTGTACAGCGGTGGGGTATGACAGCCGGTACAACCCTCTCTTTCAAATACCTTCTGTCCGCGTCTGGCGACCTCGTCAAACCTGTTTGGATTCCGTGGCGGCTGCAAAGAATAGATGTAGAGAGTCAGGGCAAATAGCTGCTCGTCACTGAAACGGCTGACGGTGGCCGGATCAGGTAGCATCGGAGTTGGGATGACGGTTCGATCCGCGAAAAACGCGACCTCTCCTGGTTGAAATGCCGCATACCTCATCAGATCTCCGATATTACGGTGCTGCACCCGGGCAATGAGATCCAGGTACTTCCGATCCTTCACTCCGATGAGGTCAGCGATCTTCACCGGCGTAAAGATGCTGACCCCCACACGGAGTACTACACCGGGAGGTATCGCTTCGCGCACACCGGCGATCTGATCGATGTCCATCTCCGCCGTTTCTTTTTCGAGAAATGAGAGTATGCCAGTCGCAAACTTCAGTCCTAAAAGGCCGGACGTGTACTTTCGAGCATCTGCCAGATTTCGCCGCAAGCGGATATCCCAGGCAAAATCTCGTTCCGTCGGGAAGTTCCCCTGAGCTCCATTGAGCAAGCTACCATCCGGCATCACACGGCTGTGACACGCAGAGCAAGACGCGGCGCCCGCCTCTACCACTCCCTTTTTCCGGACCACGTACCGCCAACCGGGCACCACGCCTTCACTTGTAAGGGGAATGTTTAGCTGCTCGTACCAGCGCAGATCCCTGAACATCTCTACGGGAACATTTCCACGAGGATCTTCGAAAACCAGCTTGCCGGCAGCGCTCCATTCGGCGTATGTACGCAGCTTTGACGAATCGAAGACTACCTGAGGATCCTGCCGCCGAAGCCAATCCATGTATCCGGGGGGCTCTTTGGAAGGGTGATAGACGGGATAGCTCTTGTAGATAGGAGGTGCGGGAATGCTGTAGTACAACGACGGTGGGACATGGACAGTATACGCACCTGGTTCGCGCGCCGGTATCGTCCAAGATTTCAGGTCCGCTTCGTCCCACGATTGCGGAATTTCGCCGTGCACCTCGTATGCGGGTTGAGCGAAAAGTAAGCCGTGGCGACTGCCGTACAAAGCCAGCGCGAGAACGATCACCCGCACTACGTCCCCTCCCGACCCCAAAATTATACGCCTCTTGACCGTAGTCAATTTCGGGCCAGCAGCTTAGAGTCGGTTTGCTAGAATTGACGCGGGCTCAGGTCTCTCGCTGGGGTGGGACCAGGGATCCAGAGATGGCACGCAGCCCAGACGTTGACCACCAAGGAACGCGATTGCCCACGGTTGCCGAAAACTCACAACGAACTGCGGGGCAAGTACAAGAACGTTTCGACAAGCAGCGCAGCTTTCATTCAAAGGAAGGCCGAAGAACTCGACGTCGCGGGCCGGATTTCTGTGCCGAGACTTCAAGTCCACGCCGCGCTCGCGAGCCGTTTTCTGTATTCATCGCTGTATAATCACACATGCAAGGAATACCCTGGAGCACAATTGTGCTCGGCTCGCTGTTGCTGGCCCCGTCAATGGGAGGACAGGAAGTGCAATCTCCGCAAACTGAAAAGTCGAAGCCGCCTGTCAAAGTTGAGCAGCGCGGGCGCATCGTTGGAATCGGCGGCGTGTTCTTCAAATCCGCTAATCGCGATCAGATGCGCGAATGGTATTCAAAGCATCTTGGACTCGCTGACAAGGGCCATGGCGTCATGCTTCCGTGGCGCGAACACGACGACCCGCAAAAGGAACACGTTACAGTTTGGAGCGTTTTTCCCAGCTCCAGTAACTATTTCGATCCCAGCCACGCACCGTTCATGGTCAACTACATCGTGGACGATCTCGATGCTTTGCTCGACCGCTTAAAAGAAGAGGGAGTTAAGATCGACGAAAAGCGGATGAATGAATCTTACGGTCGTTTTGCGTGGATCTATGACGTGGATGGGAACAAGATTGAACTCTGGCAGCCGTTGCCCGCAAAGCCCTAAGGGCCGCGATCAATCGCGCAGCGTTTCGCTATCAATCTTCTGGCCAGTTTCCGGCCTCAAGAGATAAACGATCGTCGTCTCGGTGTCGGACGGATCCGGCGTCGGATCTCCGTATATCTCCCACGACTGCCCGGCGGACTCCCGATTGTTCGCCGCGATCCATTTTCTGATCGCCTCGTGCGCCTCGTTCATGCGATTATACGGGCCGCGGTGGATGGCAACGGCAGCGTCGCCCGCTGGCGTTTCGGTCGCATACACCTCACCTGCTGTTTCGAAGATGCGCGTAACCTCGACACCGAAATCGCACAGTATTGGCGTGCCCGGTTGTGTCGGGTGGTGGTAGAGGAAAATGTTGTGGCCATCCGTTCGCAGCCCTGGCTGGCTGCGAATGAACTCCCAGACTTTCGCCAAGGCCGGCCCCCACGCTGACCCAACTGCGCCCGCCGCGACTTCGCGCCGCACCGCCGCCAACTTGCGGGGATGAACAGGCTGTAAGTTGACCAGGACCGGCATCCCTCGATCTTAAATCGCGATACCTGCTTGACCGGCGCAACAGGCCGGCGAGCCCGCCCGGCGATTGCGGCTGCTCAAATCGCTACAGCATCCGACCATGCGGGTCGTTCCGATTAGGGCGGCGGTCATTTGATTGTGGCATCATCTGATGAATGCTCAACGTCCGTACGCTTGTGTTTAGTTGTGTCTTCTGCTTGACTGCCTCGGTGGTTGCGGCTGACGAGATCTCGGCGCATGCGCGCGAGCTGCACTTTTCTTCCATCGTTCTCGACACTCACGACGATACTACCGAGCGGCTCTTCATGAAGGACATCGACCTCGGCAGCATCCCTGGTGGGCACGTCGACATTCCGCGCATGCGGGAAGGCGGAATGAATGCGATCTTTTTCTCCATCTGGATCGATGGACGCATACTAGGTCCACCAGCTGTCCAGAAGGCGTTGGATCAGATCGACATGGTCCAGGAGAATGTCCGGAAGTTTTCGAAAGACCTGCAATTCGCGCGAACCGCTGCCGATATACGACGTGCGCACGCAGAAAAGAAAATCGCGGTGCTGCTAGGCGTCGAGGGCGGCCACATGATCGGCAACGACTTGCGTATGGTGCGAATCTTCTCCGCCCTTGGGGTCCGTTACATGACGCTCTCCCACTTCTATAACAACGAGTGGGCTGATTCCTCCACCGACAAACCAGCGCACAATGGACTCACTGATTTCGGCAAGGATATCGTCCGCGAGATGAACCGGCAGGGTATGCTCGTCGACATCTCACACGTGGGGGACAAGACCTTTTACGATGCGCTGGAATTGAGCAAGGCACCGATGATTGCCTCTCATTCCTCCTGCCGGGCCCTTTGCAACCACGTCCGCAACATGAGCGATGACATGATCAAGGCGCTAGCCGCGAAAGGTGGGGTGATCCAGATCAATTACGAACGGAGCTTCCTCGACCAGGCCTATAAAGACGCGCTCGACCGCGAGACCGGTGGTGTCGTTTCGTTCATAGCCGCGGTCACCAACAAGTGCAACAACGAAGAAGCGTGCATCTCTCGCGAGAGGGACCAGCTAACGAAGAAGTTGACGGCCGAAGGAAAACTCCCTCACGTAAGCTGGGAAAGAATCATCGACCACATCGACCATGCCGTGAAGCTGGTGGGGGCAGATCACGTGGGACTCGGATCTGATTTCGATGGCGCCGACATGCCCGATGGGATGGAGGACTGCTCCAGGCTGCCAAAGATTACCCAGGCGCTGCTCCATAAAGGCTATTCCGATGAAGATATCCGAAAGATCCTCGGCGGGAATACGCTGCGCGTCCTCGAGCAGGCGGAGCGAGTCAGCCGGGAGATGCAGGCCAGGCAATAGACCGGTATTGATGTGTCGATCGCACGGGCTAGCGAACCGAGCAGCGGTATTTCCGAGGGCTGATTCCAAACTCCGCCCGAAATGCGCGATTGAAATTGGAGATATCTCCGAAACCGCAGTCGAGTGCAATGTCTGAGATTCTTGTCGTTTCGAGTTTCAACCGAATCGAAGCTCGACGGAGTCGCATTCGGACGACATACTGATGCGGCGTTGTGCCCGTGAGCCGTTGAAAACTCCGAAGAAAATGATACGGGCTCAGCCGTGCGATCCGCGCGAGATCACTCAGATCCGCACATCTGTCCGGCTCGTGCTCGATGATACGCACGACCCGCGTCACGCGCGCTAACGAACTTGGCTCCGCGTCCGATGGCGGTGCGCCGATACCAGCTTGCACTTGCATCGCTTGGGCTGCGACCTGAATAGCGAGTTGTTCCCATGCGATTTGTTCGCCGCCGGCGAGAAGCGTTGCAGCCGTCGCCGCGAGCGGCGCCAATGGACGAATCGGCGGGAGGCGCGGGACGTTGAAACGTCTGCTCCCGCCGGATTCCCGGGAAGCGCGGTCAAAGAACTCCGGATCATATGAAAACGAGACACAGCGGTCCCCTGCTCCGTGTTCATGTCCGCACGTAAAGGGCTCACCGGCGTTGCCGAGCAGGAATGCGCCCGGTGTCATCAATCCGCGTCCCGCGGAACAACGATACTGAAATGTTCCGGCAACAACGATGGCAATCGAAGAACTGGAATGTTGCTCTTCAAACGGCTGATCTTGCGGGCCGGCAGTGCAGATCACGTCGGATACGCGCCACCCCTCTCCAGCCGCGATCTGGCGCACCTGAGGCGGGTTGCGGATATCGTCGTAACCGCTTCGAGACGGCCGGTCTTCAGTTGCGACCGCAATTTTCCCCAAGAATTCTGACATCGCTCGCCCTATAACAGTCAGTGTAGCGGGCGCGAGTTTGACACTTCGCACCGCATTTTTGATTCGCAAGGAGGTTACACGGTGAAATCACAGGTTGAAGAAGAAGCTCTGGCGGGGGTACTGGTGTCGAGGTGGCAGCAAGCGTCCGACAAGTTGGAACAGCTTGCAGCGGAGTTCCCTCAAGACAAATATGATTGGCGGCCGCAGCCCGGCATTCGGACGTGCGGTGAAGTCCTGCGGCATGTCGCGTTCTGGAATCAGTACCTGTCGAAGTCGCTCCGAGGGGAGCAGACCGACGAAGGTCTGAACGAACTGCCGGAGGCCGAATTCCCGACCAAGGCAACGATCCTCGAGGCGCTCCGGCGAAGCAACTCCGACGTTGTCGCGTCGATGGGCGAGCCACGAATATTCGCCGATCCTAAAACGGCCGAGCTTGTGGTGACATTTATCGAACACACATCAGAACACTATGGGCAACTCGTCGTCTTTGCCCGGCTGCTGGACATCGTACCGCCGGCATCGCGTGTGTGAATTGGGGGGCGCAACATGGCTTCGATTCGGAAAGAGATTGTGACTCGAGCGGACGCGAACGACGTGTGGCAGGCTTTACGCGACGTCGGCGCGCTTCATACGCGGCTCGTTTCCGGGTTTGTCGTGGATACACGGCTTGAACCCGGCGCACGCATCGTGACCTTTGGAAACGGCATGGTCGCTCGGGAGTTGATTGTGGATATCAATGATGAGCTGCGGAGGGTTGTCTGGTCGGCCGTCGGTGGACAGCTGACGCATCACAATGGGTCAGCTCAAGTATTGGCGAGTGATGATGGACAGACCAAGGTGGTTTGGATTACCGACCTTCTTCCGGATAGTGCTGCTGAGTCGATCAATCGGATGATGGAGCAAGGGAGTAGAGCGATGAAGGCGACCCTTGATGGGTTGGTTAGGGAGCGGGGATGATTCGTCAATCGGCCGCGGCTTTGGCGTACTCCTTCGAAGGGCTCAGGCCAGGAGGCCTAAGCTACCAAGGGATTAGTGCGATGCGGGGATGTCCGTCAGTCGTGTTGCGGTTGCGCTGCTATCGAGGGGACGATCACTGGTATAGAGCGGAAACATAGGGCGTGTTGTCAATGATCCGGCAGCCTGTGTTGTGGTCGGGCCGGGAGGCCTAAGCTACGCGTGGGCTTTTAGTTCGCGGCGTTCAATGGCGGTGGTGCGGTAGCGGCCTGGGGGTTGGCCGAATTCGCGTTTGAAAGCTCGGTTGAAGGCGGCTTCGGATTCGTAGCCTACGTCGGCGGCTATTTCCGCGACTCCGCGTGGCGTGCTTTCAAGTGAGCGCGCAGCCATCTGGAGCCTCCACCGAGTTAGGTATGTCATGGGCGGCTCGGACAGATAACGGGTAAAGCGCTCCACTAGAGCGGACCTCGAAATACCAACCTCGTCCGCGAGATTAGCGATGGTCCACGGATGGGCGATACGGCTATGCAGCAACCCGAGGCTTTTGCCTACGATGGGATCGCGCGCTCCGGCGAGCCATCCCATTTGTTGTTCGGGCAGGGCCGCAACAAAGCGCCGCAGGGTGTCGACGAACAAGGCTTCGGAAATTTTGGCAAGCATCGCTTCACTACCGACGCGGCCCGAAGCTGCTTCATCAACCAGATGCAGGATCGAGCTTTCCAGCCACTGCCCAGACCGATCTGTGCGGATGTTGACCTTAAAGACCGGTGGAAGTCCGTTGAGTATCGGCCGGCTGATGTAAGGATCGCAACTCATATATCCACAGACGAACCGCGAAATCTCACCACCACCTCCAGCACACAACGGAGTCAGGTCGTGCGATTTGATCTTTTCGTTGATGCCGTAATTCGGGAACGGCCGCGTTGCGCCTTTGCTGCACATGTGGTGCGGATCGCCATGCGGGAAGATGACGACGTCTCCGGGTTTCAGCTCTATCTTCTGCGCATCGGATAATTCGACCATTGCTTCACCATCTACGACGAAGTGGTAAAGCACCAGGTGTTCCGCGCCAGGGGCGAGCCTGGCCGCCATCTTATTCGACGCGGGCGCCGAAAATCCCCAGGGAGCCGAAAATTCCGCTGTGAAGAACACTGCGCCTTTCAGCTTGACTCCACTCAGGATTTCGGAGAATGCATCCATTGGCCGCTCTAGACGTCCGGCAAAGTTGCGCGGACGTCATGCAAAGTGACCTGCCGCAATTGGCCGTTCGAGCAAATCAAGACGACGCTCGGGCATGGTTCTCGGGCCCGTAGCATTGCACAATTGTACTCCTGAGGCGATCCGCGCGGTATTTGGAGTTTTTGCTCCACTGTCGACGCGGATTTGCGGTGTGCGTGTCATTTTGCCGGCGAAATCACGCATAACATATTGGGACCTAGCGAGATCCAAACGGCTCGACCATTGTCGAGCATGTGTTCGATGCGGGACAAGTTGAACGCAGAGGACATAAAAGGAGCTGTCATGAATCCGAATAAAGCTTTGTGGGAGAAAGGCGACTTTACAGAGATTGCCGCCTTCATGCGTCAGTCTGGAGAATCGGTGGTGGAGTCTCTCGGGATGAAGCCGCCGTTGCGGGCGTTGGACTTGGGTTGCGGAGATGGCACAACGGCGGTTCCTCTGGCCCGTTTGGGGGCCGAGGTGATTGGAATCGACATTGCGCGCAACCTGGTTGAAGCCGGCAACAAGCGAGCGAAGCAGGCGGGCCTCGACCGGCTGAAGTTCCAGGAGGGCGACGCGTGCAACCTGGAAGAGGTCGACGACCGTTCGTTTGACTTGACGCTCTCTATCTTCGGCGCAATGTTTGCGCCCAAGCCTTTCGACGTAGCGAAGGAGATGGTGCGCGTCACGAAGCCAGGTGGGCGTGTTGTCATGGGGAACTGGATTCCGAACGATCCGACGTTCGTTTCGCAGCTGCTGAAGATCAGTTCGTCGTTTATGCCCCCGCCTCCGGAAGGCTTCGTGAGTCCGATGACGTGGGGAGTGGAGACTCACATAACTGATCGTTTCGCGCAGGCGGGAGTTCCGGAAGAAAAGATATCAATGACGAAGGACACGTATTACTTCTACTCGGCGGATAAGAGCCCGGCACAGTTTATCGATTTGTTCAGGCGATACTACGGTCCGACGATGAACGCTTTCGAAGCCGCGGAAAAAAGCGGCAAGACGGACGAACTTCACGGTCAGCTGTTGGAGCTGGCGAATTCACAGAACAAGAGCGCGAACGGCGGCACTTCTATACCTGCCACGTTCATGCGAGTTACTGTTTCCATTTAAGGATGATCGAAATGAGGAGTGACACTATGGAGCAAATGACGGAAACGGAGGTCCTGAGGACCGGAACGAAGAAGAGCAACCGAGCTGAGGCGCTTGCGGCGCGTCTGGAAGCGGGCGCAAACGCACTAGCGGCCTTCGCGGCCTCGCTTTCAGAATCAGAGTGGCAAGCCTGCCTTCCAAAGGATGGCCGGAAGGTTGGGGTGGTGGTGCATCATGTCGCCAGCGTGTACCCGATTGAGGTTCACCTCGCGAGCTTGCTTGCCGCTGGCCAGCCCATCACCGGGGTCACGTGGGACGCGATTGCGACGATGAACCGTGAACACGCGGCGGAGAATGACCGTATTGGGAAGGAGGCGACGCTCGCGTTGCTGGCGACCAACAGTGCAGCTGCGGCGGCGAAGATCCGCAGCTTCACGGATGGGGAATTGGATTCCGCCGCACCGGTATCGCTGAATGCAGATGCTCCACTGACGTGTCAGTTCATGCTCGAGGATCATGCGGTGCGGCACAGCTATCACCACCTTGCTGGTATCCGGGCGGCCCTTGGGCGTTAATTAGATACGGAAACTCAGGCCAGGAGGCCAAGCTACTCACTATAATGTCAGGACGATGATTCAAGTTGACATGTTCGAGGTTCAGCTTGGGGCATCGCTCTTACTGCAGTTCCAAGGGAAAGACGGTCAGAGTGTTCGCGTTCTGGCGGATGGAGGTCAAGGTCCGCCGAGAAGCGACATCCGACAGAAGGTTAGCAATGCATTCGGATCATTCGGCGACCGCGAGCGTCGTATTGATCTTCTCTTGGGTACGCATTACGACGCTGATCACCTGGATGGACTTGTTCCCATCATCGAGGACCGGACGATTGCCATTGCTGAAGCTTGGCTCCCTCCTGTTGCTAACGACGTCGAGCCCGATGCAATTCACCTTTTGCCGCACCAGTTCTACTCGCCTGATGGACGACGTATCCTCGCGCGATACCTGGATGTAAAGGCCCATATTTGCCGGTTGCTCCGGCCCGCCGATCGGGAGAGCGCTGAAGACAGACCCTTCGCGAGTGCCGAGGACATGGATCTGCGGGGCCTCAGGGCGATGTTTGAGCGATATCGCAGGGAGGCTTTGGAACAGCAGAGCTTGGATTCCGAGAGAGAAGAATATACCCATGCGGACGAGGATTGCTTCGTTCCGACAGAAGCCGAGGAATTGTTGAAGCAAGTAGATGCATCCTTCTGGTGGGTCTACTACAATCGACTCGCCAGCAGCGATGGGACCGAGTTCACGGTCGAAGTGCCTCGTACGGTGCGCCTCCGCTCAATTGCTGCGTACAATGTAGCGGGGATTCGAAAATCGGCGGCAAGCGATGCGATCAACGCGATTTCGCTGTTCAGAATCGTTACCGTTCTACGTGCCCGGCAAATTCCCATAACGTGCCATATCATCGCTGATGGTACTCCGCAGCGGTTTACCTGGCACAAAGCATCGCGGCGTTTTGAGTCTAGCAGCCATCTGCCGGCGGAAGGGCCAACGGTGGTCGTCTTGGGCCCTTCTGAAGGCCTTGTGAGAAAACATTGGCACCGTCTGCCCGTGGGCGTTTACGCGCACCTCGCTACACAATCGTTGAGTTTGATCAAATCGATCACGCCGAGCAACCAGTTGAGCTATGTGACACATTTCTCGTCTGAAGATCAAGGAATATTGGTCGCCGGCGATGCAGGATGTGTCGACTTCAAACCGAGAGGCCGGCGGCCTTATTACGATGCGTTGTTGCGTGCGCTATGCCCGCTCCACGTTGTACAAGTCGCCCATCACGCGGGTAACAACGCGCACTTTTATCGTGCGCTGAAATCCGCCGGGTACCCGCGTTTGGTGAAGCAATCGTTTCTGCTCCTTTCGCACGCGACACACGACCGCCATCGACCCGCGCATGAGTTCCGGGAATTCGTGGCAGAGATTCGCCGCGAACCAGGAATCATGAGTCTGCTTTTCACAGCAGAACCGGAAGTCGAGAAGATCCGCGGTTTCGAAAACCTGATCCATGGGCGCGTCGGCCTGCGGGCGGACCGGGGTGATGCACGGCTTGAATTTCGAGATGGTACATGGACGGTGACCAAGCACGCAATCGAAGTTGGTGGTGATTCCGCACATAGTAACCCCAGTATCGCGCTCGATCACAATCTCACATTTAAGCCATTGCGGTTGAGAATCAGGAAACTACTTCGTAAGAGAGATTACGAATGAGGTCGGGTTCGCGTGGTGTGCAGATCCGGAATGGGGAGTCCACTTCGGCGATTGGACCGAAGAGAAGGTGTGACTGCTGAAGGCAGGAGTTCCTGCTGCGCCGGAATAAATTGGACGATATGAAATGCCGGCGCAGCGGCTCCTGCAATGTAAGAGGCTCGTTCCTACAGATTCATTTCCATGCACGCGGTACTAAGAGTACTGCTTTTGGGCTCGGATGAAGGCTCCCATGAAGCGGCCGTCTACCTGGGGGGCGATGGCGTCTACGTCGATGCCCTGCCCTGATAAAAATTCGCGGGCGTCCTCGATTTTGTAGATTCGGGTTGGTTCGATGCTGACGGCGGCGAACCCGGCGCGCTGCAGGCGGGCTTGATAGTCGTTCTCTTCGAGCGCTCCCGCGATGCAGCCCACCCATAGCTGCACGTGCTCACGGATTTCTTCCGGCATTTCTCCGCGTACCACAACATCGGACACGGCGAAGCGTCCGCCTGGTTTTAGCACGCGATAGGCCTCGGCGAGGACGCGGTCCTTGTCGGAAGAGAGATTGATGACGCAGTTCGAGATGATGACGTCGACGGAGTTGTCCGGGAGTGGGATATTTTCGATCTCTCCACGAAGGAACTCCACGTTCTCCACTCCGGCTTTCTTTTGATTCTCGCGAGCGAGCGCGAGCATCTCGTCGGTCATGTCAAGTCCGTATGCTTTTCCCGAAGGCCCGACACGCTTTGCAGACAGGAGCACATCGATGCCTCCGCCGCTGCCGAGGTCAAGCACTACTTCTCCTTCGTGCAACTCCGCGAGCGCGGTGGGGTTTCCGCAACCGAGCGAGGCGAGAACGGCCTCCTCCGGGATGGCAGACTTCTGTTCCGCGGTGTAGAGGTTCGCGGTAATGGGATCCACGGCACCCAAGGGCGCCGGTTCCGCTCCGCAACATGTGGACGAACAGCAGCCACTTCCGCCAGTCGCGACACGCAAGGCGGCTTGGCCATACTTCTCCCGTACTACTTCTTTGACGTCCATCAAGGGTCTCCTTATTTCTTTGATCTTCCGATTTGTACGAGCACGTCGGGCTGTATGGCACTCGATCGCGTGCAGCACTCGGCGTACAGGAAATTAAGCAGTTCCGTAAGCGTGTCGGTATTGGCGCAATACCAGAGGTACGTGCCTTGCCTGGACACGCGCACCAGTCCTTCGTTCTTCAACTTGTCTAGATGGTGCGAGAGCGTAGAGTTCGGGATTCCGAGCTCCGCCTGAATGTCGCCGACGATCATCCCGTCGGGATGGGCGGAGAGCAACAGCCGCATGATGCGCAATCGCGCTTCGGCTCCCATCGCGGCCAACATGTCCGCGAACTTTGAAACATCCTGGACCGTACTGCCGCCGCTCATATTTCGATGATACTGGAAATACCGTTAAACAGTCAAGAAGAATTTCTGAGCGGCTACCGCTTTGGCTGTTCGCCCTTCTTCAGCAGCGTGGGAGGCTGCCGGCCCGGAATCGCAGGTTGTGTCGCAGATTGCGTGGGCGATTGTGCCGGTGGTGTGGGTGAGGATTTCGTAGCAGGAGTGCGAGCGGACCGGGCGCCGCCCAGGGCGGATGGACTAGCGAATGCCGGAATCTGGGCTTCGGTCCATCCCGATTCGCGGGCTGCGGCGAGATCTGCGTCCGAACCGGCCGCATCTCCACTGGCACGACGCAGTACGCTTCGCCCGTACAGCGCATTACCGAATTTCGGACGCAACCGAAGCGCTTCATTGAAATCGGCGAGAGCCGGTTCACGGCGATTCAGCAACAGATACGCGAATCCCCGAGCCACATACACCACGGGAACCTGCGAGTTCAAGCGAATAGCCTCATTCAGATCAACCAGGGCTTGCGACGGATCTCCAGCTTCCAGAAAGGTGTAGCCGCGATCGAAATGAGGAGCGAGTTCGGCCGGGTTGACGCGAATAGCGGCGGAGCAATCGGCGAGCGCAAGCTGAAATTGGCCGATCTCGCGGTACGTGCGACAGCGGTGCAGATACGCATTCAGGTCGTCTCCCTTGATCCGCAAGGCAGTGGTGAAGTCCTGGAGTGCACGGGTGTGTTGCTGAAGTGAGAGCAACACTGCTCCGCGCTCGACGTACCACGGAGCAGAGCCTCCAGATTCGATCGCCTTGTCCATGTCAGCAAGGGCCTTGTCGAGCTGGTTCAATGCACGTTCGGCCCGCCCGCGTTTGAACTGAGCCTGCGAGTTCGCCGGATCGCGCCGGAGCACTTCATCGTATTCTTGAACGGCGCGCGATGCGTCGGATTGCGCGAAGTAAGAATCGCCTCGGATCTTATAGGCCGCAAGAACGTCAGGTGCGATTCGGATTGCTTCGGTGGCATCAGCCACTGCGCGCTCATACGCCCGCTGCTCGTAATGCACGAACGCGCGCTGCACGTACGTCTGCGCGTCATCTGACTTCAACTTCATCGCCAGGTTGAACGCGGCAAGTGCTTTTTCGAATTCTCGTTGCTGACGATATCGCACGCCGGCACGGAAGACCGCTTTCGCTACACCGTCGGGCGTCGGCGTCTCAATCGAGAGGTCGGAGGCACCGATCGAAGCGAGGATGCGTTTGGCGGCGATCTCAGCATAGATTCCCGTGGGAAAACGGCGCAGGTAAGACACGAACAGATCGGGATCGGTAGAATCTTTGACAGAACTCCAGTAGAGGACCTCCGCATTGGAGTCGTTCGCCGGCGGAGCAACGGCAACGGTCGGTGCCGGAGCCGGCTGCGGGACCGCGGGGCGAAATCGAAAATCTCCGATAACACTTGAACTCACCCAAGGCAATTGTGCACCGGAGGAGGCGCGGTTCACCTCCACGCGTACGCGATCGAAGACCTCATTCAACGTAAGACCCGGCGATTGGAGCTCTTTCACCAGATACTTCGTGAACAGACCGTTGTTCGCTTTTACATCCTCCACGGCAACGCTCCCGGGCGATGTTGCAAACGCGATGAAGCTGCCGCGGCCAGCGTTCATCTGGGCGAGCCCTCCGCCAGTCGATCGGGTGATTCGGAATGGATTGTTGCGGCAAGCATCGAGGACGACAATCTTCAGACGCGCTCCCGTCGCGTCGAGTTTGTCCATGATGCGGGACGCGGAGTAGGCGTCGTACTTCACGTCGGCTTCATCCTGCGCCTCGAAGTCGACGGGAATCAGGTAGTTTTCGCCTTCGAGTTGGATCCCGTGACCCGCATAATAGAACAGCGCGACATCGCCGGGAGAGAGTTTACCGATGAAGCGATTGATGGCGCGTTCGGTCTCGCGGCGAGTGGCGTCGGTTACGACCTCCACGTCAAAGCCGGTAATACGCAACGCGCCGGCTACCGTTTTCGCATCATTGACGGCGGCGGTCAGGGGCCATTTCGAGTAGTGATCGTTACCGATAATCAGTGCGGTTCGCGCTGCGTCACGCTCGAACCGGAGGTCACGTTGCTGAGCGAACGTAATCGTGCAAACCAACGCGATCGCAGAAACGAAGACACTCCGCATGACTAGACCCAGTCTCGCAATAATATCTTAGCGAGTCGCCCGGCGCCGATTCTAACCCTTCAACAGCTGCCGTGCGATGACGAGGCGCTGGATTTCGCTGGTGCCTTCGCCGATTGTGCAGAGCTTCACGTCGCGGTAGAACTTCTCTACGGGGTAGTCTTTTATAAAGCCGTAGCCTCCGTGAATTTGCAGAGCGTCGTCGCATACGCGGACGGCAATTTCGGAGGCGAAGAGCTTTGCCATGGCGGATTCTTTGGTGACGCGCTGGCCGTTATCCTTCATCCATCCGGCGCGCCAGGTGAGCATGCGAGCCGCTTCGATGGATGTTGCCATGTCGGCGAGCTTGTGCTGGATCGCCTGGAACTCGGAGATCGGTCGACCGAACTGCTTTCGCTGTTTGGAATACTTCAGCGCGGCATCGAACGCTCCCTGAGCGGTTCCCACAGCCAGCGCCGCTATGGAGATACGTCCGCCGTCGAGTATGCGTAAGCTGTCGACGAAACCCTCGCCGGGTTTACCGAGGAGCTGGGTTTGCGGCAGCCGGCAGTCCTGAAAGAGAACTTCGCCCGTGGCACTCGCGCGCATTCCGAGTTTGTTCTCTTTCTTGCCGACGCGGAATCCCGCAGCGTCTTTTTCGATGATGAATGCGGAGATGCCGTGCTGCGAGGCGCTGCGGTCGGTGACGAACATGGCTACGCACACGTCGGCGTACTGAGCGTTCGTGGTGAATGTTTTGCCGCCATTTAGCACCCAACACTCGCCGTCAAGCCGGGCGGTACTTCGCGTGCCCGCGGCATCAGAACCGGCCTCAGGCTCTGTCAGGGACCAACAGCCAATCCACTCACCGGTAGCGAGTCGCGGAATATACCTCTGCCGTTGTTCGTCAGTGCCTGCCGTGAAAATGTGATTCGTGCAAAGCGAATTGTGAGCGGCGACGATGAGTGCAACCGAGGGGTCCACCCGCGCCAGCTCTTCAATAATGATTGCGTAGTCGATATAGCCGAGCCCCGATCCGCCCAGTTCTTCCGGGAAGATGGCTCCCATGTACCCAAGCTCACCGAGCTTCTTAACCGTCGCCAGCGGGAATATCTGGTCCTCGTCCCACTCGAGAACGTGCGGTGCAATTTCAGCCAACGCAAAGTCGCGAACAGCTTTCCGAAGCTCCACCTGCTCACGCGTAATCTCGAACGTCATCGCTCCCAGCGTACCAAGCCGGGAGAAAATGCGGGCAAAATCACTGAATTTGGTGAAGCGGGCGCGACTACGTGGTGATCTCTTCTTTTGCGGGATCCCAACGCATGGTCTTGCCCTGCCGGTAGCTGTCCACTGCCATGCGGCAGGCGATTGCGACACGGAAGCCGACGTCGAACGGGCAGTTCGGAGTGCCGCCGTTGCGGACGCAGTCAATGAAATTCTGCATGTGCGCGATCGGCGTGCTCTTTGTTTGACCGACGAGTTCGGTACCGTCGGGGCGGTTGACCTTTTGCGGTTTATAAACGATCTGCTGGCCTTTGGAGATGGTGCCATCGGTGCCAAGCACGTCTTCGCTGATGCCGAGTTGGCTGTTGCCGAATCCCGAGTCCCAGGTGAACAGGACCTCTTCGGGGTGCTCCATGGAGACGTTCATGGTATCGGGCACTTCGCGGCCGTCTTTCCATAGATAGAGGCCGCCGGTCATCGACACCGCTTTCGGAATTTTCAGGTCCATCACCTTGTACCAGAACGACAGCTGGTGGCACATGTTCTCGTAGACATTGCCGCCGGAGTAGTCCCAGAAGAAGCGCCAGTTGCGATAGCGGTTCGCGTCAAACTGCCGCTTCGGGGCCTCACCCAAGAACGAGGACCAGATGATATTCTCAGGCGTCATATCGGGCGTTACCGGGCGCGACCACTGCGGCTTCCCGTGCGGCGTATTGCGGTACATGTGGCCGTGGATTGCGGTCACCTTCCCCAACTTGTTATCACCGAGAAATGCGACGGCATCAGCGACTTGGCCAGTCGAGCACCCTTGGTGGCCGATCTGGACAATGCGCTTGTCGCCGGCCTTTTGATATGCGGCACGCATACGCTTGGCGTGGTCGACGGTGAACGCCATCGTCTTTTCCTGGTACACGTGCTTACCGGCATCCATGGAGGCGACGAAATGCTCGCAGTGCAGATGCTGCGGCGTAGCGATGAGGACCGCATCAATGCTCTTGTCTTCAAGCAGATGACGGTAGTCTAGATACGTCTTCGCATTCGGCGCGATGGTCTTGGCGCGATCGAACTGCTTGGTGTAGATGTCGGCGATGCCGACAAACTCCGTATTCGGGCACGCGACGGCCCAACGCATGATTTCGATTCCTCGATCGCCCGCGCCGATGATGCCCAAACGAATCTTCTCATTCGCACCGAGCACCGAGCCAGGCGCCGCGACGACCGCAAGGCCAGACGCCATCTTACCGAGGAAATTCCGCCGTGAATCCATAAGATATTACCAGTGTAACTTGAGAAACGATTCCCACCAGACTAAGGTTACCCGGTGCGCTAAAGTAGTTGTGTCCATGGACATACAGCGACCCTCGGGCGCGGGTGAACTCGCCGCCCTGCTCGCCGAAGCGAACGATAAAAACCAGACAATCCAGCTCGGCGGCACTTTCACGAAGGACGGCATGGGCGGGCCTGTGGAACCGTCGGACGTGATTGTCAGCACATCAGCGATGCGCCAGGTGCTGCAGTATGAACCTGGGGACCTGACGATCAGCGTGGAAGCGGGCATGCCGTTCGCCGACCTTTCGGAACTGCTGGCGCGTAACCGGCAGATGATTCCGCTGGATCCTATTTACTTCAAGACCGCAACCATCGGCGGGGTGGTCGCGTGCAACTGCTGCGGACCCCGACGGCGTTTGTACGGGACAGCTCGGGACCTGATTATCGGGATGACGTTTGTGACGCTGGAAGGAAAGATCGTGAAGTCCGGCGGCATGGTGGTGAAGAATGTCGCGGGGCTCGACATGGCGAAGCTGATGATCGGATCATTCGGCACGCTCGCCGCCATTGCTTCCATCAACTTCAAGTTGATCCCGATTCCTGAGCAGTCGAAGACGTTCGTGCGGCAGTTCGATACGGCGGAAGACGCCATTCAGTTTCGGGATGCGGTGCTGGAGAGCGTTTTGCAGCCGGCGTCCATCGACCTTTTGAACCCGCTGGCGGCTGCACGCGTCGGATTACATAGGTGGTCCGTTTTGGTGCAGGTGAGCGGGAATGAGGCGGTGATTGCGCGAGCGTCGTCGGAACTGGGTACGACGAACTCGCTTCAAGATGGTAGCTGCGATCGCATCCGCGAATTCACCCCGGAGTTCCTGAGAGATTATCCCGATGGCGCGGTGGCTCGCATTTCGTGTACGCTTTCGCAATTGCGGCAACTCATGGTGGAGTTGCGAGTCCCGGGAGTAGCGCGCGCGGGGAACGGCATTTGCTACGCGTATTTCAAGGAAGCCGACGAGGCCGCGCTGTACGGATATCGTGGAGCAATCGAGTTTGCGCCGGAAGCGAAGAAGCGTAAGATGACGCTGTGGCCGGGTACGGGCAGCGATTTTGCGCTGATGACGAAGATCAAGCAGATGTTCGATCCGAAGCAGCTCCTGAACCGGGGAAGGTTGTATGGCCGCATCTGAGACCGAGACCGCCGATCGTCCGCAACAAGTCGACCTCGACCGCTGCGTCCATTGCGGGTTGTGCCTGAACGCCTGCCCGACATATCGTGAGCTGGGCGTGGAGATGGATTCGCCTCGCGGCCGCATTTACCAGATGGTGCAGGTTTCGAGCGGAGCCGCGGAGATCAACCCGTCTTACATCGAGCACATCGACCTGTGCCTGGCGTGCAGGGGATGCGAGACGGCGTGCCCGTCCGGCGTGCAGTACGGGAAATTGGTGGAAGCCGCACGGGCGGATATCGAGCAACGGACGACGAAACCCCTGAGTGTACGGATGTTGCGATATCTGGTCTTTAAGCACCTGCTTCCGTCCCGGGCACACCTGAAAATCGCCGGCGCGATGCTGCACTTCTATCAGGCTTCCGGACTGCAGAGCTTCGTCCGTTCTTCGGGCATCTTGCAGTTGTTGCCAAAGCTGGGATCGGCGGAACAGCTTGCTCCCACTGCGGAGACGCCGTCGTTTTATCGATACTACGGGAAGACTCTTCCGGCTGAAGGGCCCACGCGGTACCGGGTTGCGCTGCTCGGCGGATGTATCGCGAATGTCTGCTTCGCTCGCCTGAATGAGGCGACGCTCCGTGTCCTTCAGAAGAACGGATGCGAGGTGTCGATCCCGGGCGATCAGACTTGCTGTGGAGCGTTGCACGTACACGCCGGCATGCGCGACACCGCACGGCAACTCGCGCGAAAGAACATCGACGCGCTGCTCGCGGCCAACTACGATGCGATCATCACGAACGCGGCAGGCTGCGGGTCGACGTTGAAGGAATACGACGAGCTACTCGAGCATGATTCTTTGTATGACGACAAGGCGAAACGCTTCAAGTCGCTTCTGAAGGACGTGAATGAGTTTCTCGGGGGGCTTGCCGACCGGGGCGAGCTGAACCGCGAGATGTCGCCGCTTCCATACAAGATCACGTATCAGGATTCCTGCCACTTGGCACACGGTCAGAAAATCAAAGCTGCGCCTCGCCTGCTTTTGCGATCTGTCCCCGGTATCACGTTTAAAGAAATGCCGAACTCCGATGTGTGCTGCGGGAGCGCCGGCATTTACAACGTGGTGCAGAACGAGATGGCAATGAAGATTCTCGACAAGAAAATGCAGTATGTGAATCTAGTGAACCCGGACGTGATCGTGACTGCGAATCCGGGCTGCATGCTGCAACTACAGGCGGGTGCAAAACTGCACGGACGCGGGCAACGTGTGGCTCACGTTGTCGAGATCCTCGACGAAGCCTATCGCAAACCCGGATGATCGAGCGCCGCGCGATCTGGCTGTTTGCATTTTGTAACGTCGTTCTCTACGCTTCCATACTTCCTCTCTGGGAAGGGTTCGACGAGCCCTTCCACTACGGCTACGTTCAATACCTGTGGACACAGCGCCAAGTTCCAGTGATCGGGAAGACTGCATTATCGGAAGAGGTCTGGAACTCGCTACACACCACGCCGGGCAGCTACCTGGTCAAACGTAATCTGCCGTTTGTGGAGACATTTGATGAGTGGTTCCGGCGCGGCGGACCTCGAGACAATGCACCGGCTGGAGACAAGATCAAAATCGTGCCATCGACATTGAATTACGAGGCGCAGCAAGCACCGCTTGCTTACGTCGTGATGGCGCTCCCGGACATGTTGCTCTCGCACGTCGGGCTGCCATTGCGAATGTGGCTTCTGCGCGTATTTTGCGGCGCCGTTGGTATCGCACTATTCCTCACGGCGTTGATGCGTCTGATCGATTCGCCTGCCGCGTGGTTTTGCGCGTTGTGTGTCCAGATGCTGTACGCGACCGTGGTGCATATTTCGAACGACTGGCTAGCCGTGGGGCTGGCGGCGTGGTTTGTGGTTGCTTGTGCGCAGCGGCGGGCTTGGCTGGCAGCTGTTGTCCTGACGATCGGGCTACTGACCAAAGCTTATTTCCTGGCGTTCATTCCGCTGCTGGTGATTGCTACGGGGCGGCGGATTGCTCCGTTTAGCCTGCTTGTCATCGCGGTGCCTTGGTATGCGCGGAATGTCCTTCTATATGGGAATGTCTCGGGCGTGTTTATTACAAATCCGAAGATGACCTTGTGGCAGGCGGCTACCAGCATCGATTGGATTGGGTGGATGATCTATATCATCCATGCGGGGTTGTGGACGGGAAATAACTCGTTCACTTCGTTTTCTCGCGGGACTTTGGACTTACTGCTGGTTATCTTGGCTGCAGGGATTGTACTGCGGTTTGCACGCGGGCACGCAGGCCGAGGTGTGTTGGCTATCGCTGCTCCGATAGTGGCCATGGGGGCCGTGCTTGCTTACTCGACTGTGATGCTGCGCGCCTATACGGGCGGGGAGACGACAGGCACAGGCCCCTGGTATATTCCGGCGATTCTTGCGCCGTTGTTCGCGCTGAGCTTCGGCGGGCTTGGACGCGTTCTCCGGGTAACTGCTACGGTGCTGTCTGGATATGTCCTCGTCGTTACTTATTGGGTGAAGTTGCTGCCGATGTACGGCGGGTTCGGCGGAACGCGCTCAACATTGAGCGCAGTGATGGCGTGGTACACGTCGGGTTCGCACACGCCGGCTTATCTAGGCAACCTTTGGATTGTCTACTCGCTCGCCGGCGCGGTCACGATCCTGACAGCATTCATCGTCTTTCGCCTTAGCCGTTAATTGCGCCACCTGTAGCGCAGCGCGTGTATCTCACCTTTTTGATTCCCTTAAGACAGTTCGGTAAGCACGACGTCAAGATCTCGGCCCTCGGTTTCGGAGGACATCACCTGGGCGACGCGGAGGACGAGAAGACTGCGATTGAACTCGTCCACCGTGCGGTGGACGGCGGCATCACCTTCTTCGACAATTGCTGGGAATACCACCTGGGAAAAAGTGAAAGTTGGATGGGAAAAGGTGTGAAGGGGCGACGAGATCGCGTGTTCTTAATGACCAAGGTCTGCACGCATGGCCGCGGGAAAGACCTCGCGCTTCGCATGCTCGACGAATCTCTCAGGCGTTTGCAGACCGATCATCTCGACCTGTGGCAGATCCATGGTGTCAGCTTCGAGAACGATCCAGAGCTGTTCATCCGAAAGGGCGGCGCGGCGGAAGCTCTCGAGCAGGCGAAGAAACAAGGGAAGGTCCGGTTCGTTGGATTTACGGGGCACAAGGATCCGGGCATTCATCTCCAGATGCTCCACACTGGATTCCCATTTGACTCGGTACAGATGCCGCTGAACCCGTTCGACGGCAGCTTCCGCAGCTTCGAGCACCAGGTCCTGCCCGAGCTTCAACGCCGTAATATTGCGGCGCTTGGAATGAAGCCGATGAGCGGCACCGGCACGGGGATAACAAAAGGCGTGTACAGTCCCGAGGAGACGCTGCGTTATGCCATGAGCCTCCCGGTTGCGACGACGATCACGGGAATGGAGAAGCCAGAGATTCTGGAGCAGAATCTGAAACTCGCGCAGAACTTCACGCCAATGACGCCGCAGGAAATGCAGTCACTGCGGCAACGGTCCGTTGAATACGCGGACGGGCGTCATGAACTATATAAGGTCTCGTTGAAATTTGACAACCCCGAAGCGCGGATGGCGCACGAGTTTCCGATTGACCAGCAACAGAAGGAAGTGAAAGAAATGCTCAAGGAGACGGAGAACGAAGGCAAGCCGTTCCCGAGCATCCAGAAATGAGCGATATCAGCCGGCGGCGATTCGTTGAATTCTCCGCTGCCGGCATAGGAGCAGCAGGACTCAGCATGGCTCAGAACGGATCCGCGATTCCTCATCGTCCTTTGGGAAAGACTGGAGTGCAGGTGTCGTGCATTGCTGTAGGCGGATATCATCTCGGGTCGGCAAAAGACATCGGTGAGGCGAAGCAGATAGTCAACGGCGCGCTCGACGCCGGCATCAACTTCTTCGACAATGCGTGGGAGTATCACGAGGGCAAGAGCGAGGAGTGGCTCGGCACAGCCCTCGAGGGCAAGCGCAAGCAGGTCGTCCTGATGACGAAGGTTTGCACGCATGGCCGCGACAAGAAAACCGCGATGACGCAGTTGGAGGAGTCGCTTCGCCGTCTGAAGACCGACTACCTGGATTTATGGCAGATTCACGAGGTGATTTACGACAACGATCCGGACAAGATCTTCGCGCCGAATGGGGCAGCCGAAGCGCTTCGGGAAGCGAAGCAATCCGGCAAGGTGCGATTCGTGGGATTCACCGGGCACAAAGACCCGGCAATCCACTTGAAGATGCTGTCGCACGACTTTCCGTTTGACACGGTGCAGATGCCGCTGAACTGCTTCGATGCTACGTTTCGCAGCTTCGCAGAACGAGTATTACCGGAGTTGAACCGCAGAGGGATCGCGGCACTCGGGATGAAGAGCGTGGGCGGCAGCGGCGAGATGATCGCGTCGGGCGCCGTGACAGTGAGGGAAGCACTCCGGTATGCGATGAGTCTTCCGGTAGCCGCGACTATCAGCGGGATGGAATCGCCGAGCGTGCTGCAGCAGAATCTGGAGATCGCGCGCGGTTTCCAGCCCATGTCGCATACAGAAATGACCGCTCTTGTCGACCGCTGTCGTATGTACGCATCCGACGGCCGTTACGAGCTCTTCAAAACGACGAAGAAGTATGACGGCGAACCTGGCCGCCAGCAGCACGGGTTTCCAAGCGCAAAGGAACTGCCGGTATAAACACCGCACCAACGAAAAACGGCGCCCCGTTGGACAGGGCGCCGGTAAGGGAGTTCAACAACCTCGATACATCAGAAGATGAACGAAAGCTGTAGACGAGCCGAGCGAGGGCTCTGGAAACCGTTCGCTAATCCGTACCGCGGGTCGACCGGCAGGTCCTGTGCCGTCATCAAAGCCCTCGTGTTGAAGCCTTTAAAGATGTCGGCATATGTCGGATCGCCATTCGCATCCTGGAATTGAACGTTGCCGTAGTCGGGATGGACCATCGTGGTGTACACGTTGGTGACAGTGTCGTTGTTGAATAGGTTGAATACTGTGAACTCGAACCGAATCCTGACAGACTCACGGCTCGAGAACGGCAATATTTCATGGATCAGATTCAGGTCGGTATTGAAGTATACCGGCGTCCGTCCCATGTCGCCGCGTCCGTAGGGGAATGCAGGAGTGGTGGAGACGAGGTTTGCCTGCGTGGTGATCGGCACACCGGAATACCATTGAATGTTTGGGGACAGAGTGGTGCGCCCGAAGCGGCTATTCAGGGTGTAGCCTGCGAAGAACTTCAGAGTGTGCGGGCGGTCTGTTGCGAGGGGCCCGTACGCGTACGTTCCCTTCTCGGTCACACCAACCCACGGCTGATCGTAGTAGCGATTGACGTTCGGGCTGGTGCGGCCGTCTTCGTCGGAACTCGCCAAACCGCTGTAGTTGCCCCAGAGGCGGCTCCACGTGTAGCTCGCGGCGAATTGGTAGTGCGATGAAAAGCGCTTATCGAACCGAAACTCGACCGCGTCGTATTTGCGGACAGGTTTCGGAGTGACGGGTATCCCAGGTCCCATCCACTGGAGCCAGTTCTTCGGATCGGCAGTGACCCCTTCGCCAGGATTCGCGATCAGGTAGGTTTCTCCGGCTTCCTGGTCGATATAGCCGGTATCTTCGATTGTGCGGAGAAGGCGGCGGTTGGTGTAGCGAACAGATCCAACCATGGAGGCGCCAATACTGCGTTCGTAGCCGACGTCGATCATCCGCTGCTTCACAGGCTTGAGATTCGGGTCGATGAGGTGCTGGCTGGGGTCGTTGGAAGGAACGCGCCAATCGATCTGCTCAAGGAGCTTGCCTGGGAGTCCAGTCGGATTCGAAGCATAGCCCTGATTCTTGGCGACCAGCGCTGGATCGTCGAGAGTGTAGTAATACTCTTTCCAGACATCGCCACCGAAACTGCCGCGTGGCAGCTCGTACTTCATGATGTCGTAGAAGATGCCGAACGACGCGTAGACCTTCTGCTTGCCTGTGCCGGTCGGATCCAGTGCAAAGCCGAGCCGCGGTGAAAGCTTCTCCGGCCAGCTAAACGTAATAGCCTCGGACGGCAGGCTCTTATTGGCTGAGAAACTCGGAACATATTCACGTTCCGTGCGGAGACCAAGGTTCAACGTGAGGCGGCGATTCACTTTCCAGTTGTCCTGCAAGAACAGGCCCTGGTTGTTGCTCGAAACGTCGCCAAAAGTGCCGAGAACGCGGTAGCGATAGTAACCGTACGCCCCCTTTCCGCTCGTACACTGGCTGGTGACACACTTGTAAGTCGTATTCCAGTAGTAACGATAATACCCATAGGGGTAGTCGCTCGCGAATACGCTGTTGCCCAGCTTATTCATCTGCCACCCGCCCTTGATACTGTGCTGGCCGGCAGCGTTGAAGACATACGAAAAGTCAGCGTTGTAATTCTCACGCGTGTAGGTGTCGTGCTGCGTGAAGCCAACGGCCTGAACGCGCCACCCGGCGCTGCCGACCAAATCAGCAGGAATACCAGGGATGCTGGCGTTCGAGTTGGAGTAGTAGATTGCGGTAGTCGCGGGAATTCCGTAGTTATTGTTGAAATTCGTGTAGTGGTATCCACCGCGGAACGAAAACACCAACTTGCTGGTCGCGAGGTACGTCACCTCACCAGACAGGATGTTTCCGGACGTGCGGTCGCCACGCTGGCCCCACGGTGAATCCATGGCATCGGTGCCCTGCCTGCTCGGCAGGTACCCGGTGTTCTTGTTCGGGTTCCAAATCCAACTGGTGTTGATCCGCAGCTTTTGAAACGGAGCGTAGTCGACTTTGTTCGCGAGGTAATGCTGGGTGAATGTGCTCTGATACGTCCCCGTGTCAAACACACCCGGCTTACTCGTGATGAAGTTCACATTCCTGGTGGTCGAAGTGGTGGACGGTTCGTAGGCGCTGAAGAAGAACAGCTTATTCTTGACCAACGGACCAGAGATGTTGAAAACAGGATTCCAGGTGTTAAAGCTATCCTGCGCGGGCAGGAAATGCTCCGCGGTCAATTCGTCAGGATCATATGGATTCAGCCGCAGTTCCGGCCGCGGCCGCGCCTGCAACGCATCGCCGTTCCAGAAGAACCCAACTTGCCCGTGAAATCCGTTCGTTCCACTTCGGACAACGGCGTTTACGACACCGCCCATCGCGCCGCCATACTGCGCTTCCATGACACCGTTCTTGATTTCGACCTGCTGCACCATTTCATTGGGGATGCGCGCCTGGTCAGAGAGCGTGCCATTCTGGATACCGGTCACTTCCATCCCATCGAGGTAGAAGGTGTTTTCAGAGCCGGAAGCACCGTCGATCTCATATCCACCTGCCTTACTTTCATTGCGGGCGCCAGGAGCGATCGCGATCAGGTCATAAAAGCTGCGCCCTTTCGGAATGAGATCGAAGAATGACTTATCGACAGTCACGGCCGAAGCGCTCGACTGAGTGTCAACTGCCACAGCTTCGGCAGATACAACGACCGTTTCGGCAATTTGTCCGACCTGCAAAGCGATATTGGCAGTTAACGTCCGGCCGAGTTGGACGTGGAGTGCCGGTCTCTTGGTTGTCGAAAAACCGGTCTTCGTAACAGTGACGGTATACGAGCCCGGCGGCAAAGAAGAGAACTTATAGTACCCGGTGGCATCGGTGGTGGTGGTATTCTCACGCACCAACCCGGAAGCACTGACAGTTACCGACGCTTCCGGAACGGATGCGCCCGTCGCATCAGTCACAGTTCCATCGATAGTTCCGGTAGTCTCCTGGCCGAAGGCGGAGATACTGAGAGCGAGACTCAGCAGCACTGCAAGATCAAGCAGGTGCCGACTCCCTGAAATTCTAGACCTCTTGATATACATAACCCTCCCCATGGGCTTGAGCCATAACGCGCTCTGGCTTGGGTGAGGGCACACGAATATCGGCGCGAGCTAAAGCTCACGTCGACAAACGTGCAATCGTACAGTATCGGCCCTTTCCCCAGAACCGAGAATGCGGGAAGTCTACCACAAACCGAAATGTAATGAAAGGGCAAGCCGCACTTCCGTGTGGGGAACGTTTAAACAGAGAGTGCGCGAGTTCGGTGCGCTACTCTGGGCCGGGGGTCGCATGGGCTATGGGAGGCGGAGGCGATTGATGCAACGAAAGATCACCACCGGATATGCATTGGTCTTAATCACATGCGCCGGTCCGCTCCACGGCGTTGCGGCCCAGGTGACGGTGTCCGGTGCGCGGACCGATCCCGGCAGTGAACGTGTCGAGGGCAAGGTTCGGTTGGAACGGCCGGAAATCATACCGGTTCTAATTGAGACGATTCGGAACATCGCAGTGACCGATTCGATCGGCGAGCTGGATGGCAACACCATTCGTTTCGTTGCAAACGCCGGAGAAGCGGGATTAGCTGAGTGGTTGGCGGGAGAGTTGACGAATTCGAATCCGAGTTCACAAGCAGTCGGACACGAATACATCATGCCGGCGGACGATAACGATGTCATTCTCGTGATACGTGATGTGCGTGTCGGCGCACCAGTATCGATACGACCTCCCCATATCGGGAGGTCTGAGGAACTTCAGGAGATAAGGAAGTCTCTTCGGATCCTGTGTGACCTCCGGGTGACAGAGTTCTCCCCAGCACACGCGTTGATTTGGCGCGGAGCACCGCGAGAATCCCAATTTGCGGGATTTCTAGTGGGTGAGTTCGGTAATCCGCCAGCTTCGGACTGGCAGCAGCCGGCGTCGTATGCGATAGAGAACGGGAGCCCCTGGGCCGTGCGGTTGTTTTACTTTCCCGAAAACTTCCGAGTTTTGGAACTGGAAAAGCTTGCGTTCGCAATCCGTATGAAAACCCGCAGTGACAGGGTCGCGGCAGTGAGCTGTGTCCGAACAATTGTGGTGCGTGGCACCGATAATCAAGCCGCTGCGGCGGAGAAGCTGGTCGATAACGCCCGGCGCAAGATGAAGTGATGGCCAGCATGGGCGTCCTCGCATGCCAGCCGGAAGGCCCACGCTACTATCGAATTCGGGGCGCGAGTTCCGGCACTCAAAAAATGTTGGTTGAGGATGTCGAGAATCCGTTTCTTGTTCCGACCTCACTGTGAAGCGCACCTACGTGCGTGCATCAAGAAAGGAACCAGACTATGAAATACATCCTGATGATGGGAATGAAGACCGACAAGAACAGCCAGTCCAAGGGCATCATGAGCTGGCCGCAGGAGGATATCAAGGCGCATATCCAGTTCATGATGCGCCTCAACAAAGAATTGAAGGCGGCTGGGGAGCTGGTCTCTGCGGAGGGGCTCGCGTGGCCGGATCAGGCGAAGTTGGTGCGGGCAGATGCGGACGGCGAACCGGTCACCGATGGCGTGTTCCCGGAGTCGAAGGAGTTCCTCATCGGCTACTGGATCGTTGATGTGGAGAACGCTGAGCGTGCGTATCAAATCGCAGCTCGTGTCTCAACGGCACCCGGCCTCGGGGGAGCGCCGTTGAATATGCCGATCGAAGTGCGCCAGATCATGAGCGGTCCGCCGGAAGTCTAGAGTCGCATGGCGCCGCCGAACTTCGAGCACCTGTTGCGAGAACTCGCTCCGCAGGTGCTCGGAGCAATTCTCCGCCGATACCGGGATTTCGCGGCTGCCGAGGACGCTGTTCAGGAGGCGTTCGTGGCCGCTGCTGCACAATGGCCGCGCGACGGCATGCCTGACAACCCACACGCGTGGCTGATCCAGGTCGCATCCAGGCGCATGACCGACCAGATTCGCAGCGATGTGGCTCGCCGCCAGCGCGAGGCTGTGGCCGCAATGGGAACCGGCTACGTCATTCCAGCGCCGGACCCGGAGAGCGACTCCGGTGAGGATGACACGCTCATCCTCATATATATGTGTTGCCATCAGGCGCTGACCACATCTTCAGCTATTGCCCTGACACTGCGTGCTGTGGGCGGTTTGACAACTGCAGAGATTGCGCACGCCTTTCTGGTGCCGGAAACGACTATGGCCCAGCGCATCAGCCGGGCCAAGCAGACCATTCGGGATTCTGACGTTCCGTTTCGAATGCCCGGTCGTGAGGAGCAGAACCAGCGTCTTCGGACCGTTCTGCACGTGCTCTATCTGATCTTCAATGAGGGTTACACGGCGAGCGAAGGAGAGCATCTGCAGCGGGCGGATCTTGCCACCGAGGCAATCCGCCTGACACGGCTGCTTCACGCAAAGCTGCCTGAGGATGCGGAAACGGCCGGACTTCTCGCCCTCATGCTACTGACCGATGCTCGCCGTGCTGCGCGCAGCGGGCCGCAGAATGAAATGATCCCTCTCGATAAGCAGGACCGTAGCTTATGGGATCGAACCCTGATTGCGGAAGGTGTCGAACTGATCAGCGCGACGCTGGCTGCCGGCTCGGTTGGCCCGTATCAACTGCAGGCTGCCATCGCCGCGGTCCACGACGAGGCCGCGTCCGCGAGCGACACGGATTGGCCGCAAATTCTCGCGCTTTATACCGTTCTGAAGAGAATGGTTGATAACCCGATGGTGATCTTAAACCATGCCATCGCAGTCGCCATGGTTCACGGCCCTAGAGAAGGCCTGCGGCTGATCGCGGAGCTCGAGGCAACGGGTCGCTTGCGAGATCACCACCGCGTGTACGCGGTACGCGGACACTTCTTGGAAATGGCGCAGGAGCCAACCGGCGCGATCGAGAATTACGTGGCCGCCGCGGCTCGCACAGCCAGCTTGCCGGAAAGGAACTATCTGCTTGAACAGGCGGCGCGACTCAGGGGCAATTTGGGATGAGGCATGTGGCGCGCTACGCCCTGCGGGAGTTCACGTCCGGGGTCGCTGTATCGATCTTGTCCATTGGCCACGCCATATAGTTAGCCAGGTCGGTTATGTAGTGGTTCCAGCAACTCCGCATACCGATATACGCGTCGGCCCCTTGATCTTCGGACGCAACTGTCTCGATGCCTGCTGCCCTGAGTTCAGCCGCAGCCTTCACGTAACGCTGCCTCCATGTCTCGCGTTCGACTTCTGTCGGCGTGACCTGCGCATTGGAACTGCTCCCGGGTAGAAACGTCTCTTCCAACGTGCGGAGCAGCGAAATCGACGCTTCCCAAAGCTGCGTTACGGACGCCGCGTTTTTGATCCATCCATTCTTCCCATCCGGTATGGCCGCGCGGATCAGTGATACGGTGTCGAGCGCAACGAGCGTTGTTCTTGACGCCGAGTAACGAGCCTCCGGAAACCGAAAATAGAACAACACGGGGTAGAAGTCGTGCGCCTCGCGCGTAGCCGAAATTGCATCCGCCATCTGGCCCAGGTTCGTGTACCCAGCACTGAATTCTTCACGCGGTCCGATTGCCCGGATCAGCGCAGCCGCATCCCCGGTTCTGCCGGTCATGAAGTGCAGCGTTAGGCCGAAGGTGTTGCGGCTCTGCAGCGCGTTGTAGATCTGCATAATGTACGTCAACGCTAGAGACATAACGGACATTCCAACCAGTGAGTTGAACAGGTACACCAGGCGAAAAGCCGTTGTCTTCGCCGAGTAATCGCTGGCGCCGACGAGCGACATGCTGCTGCCGCCTGCATACAGTGCCGTCATGAAATTCGTGTCGGTTGTGTTGTCGCTGCTGCGTACGGACGTGCCGAGATAGGGGTGGATGATCAGTGCCGAACCGACTGTCAGGAGGCCCGCCCACACCATGACAAGTGCGACAACGATGAAGGATCCGGAGAAGGACAACACGGTCGCCCGTTTGTCGCCGAACGCCTTGGCGATTCGGTAGCAAACTGCCCAAGTAATACTCGCGACCCGGTCACTGACGAATCCCGCGCCGGCGCGAGCGTACAGCACCGTCAGAAAAAGGTCCGAAAGAGCGACCGCCATCAGGCTCGCACCGAGCGCCGGCTCCAACCAGTGCAGGAAAGTATAGGCCTGCATGCGCGTTGGACGCATAATCGTCAGAAACGTCGAAGAATTTCAACAACAAGCTCATCCTCAAGGTTGTGAATCGTCCCGAAGCTTACAGCCTAAAGGAAATGTCCTACGCGCCGAGAGCGGCAAATCGATGCTGGACGGAATACGTCATGCCTGCAATAACGCACGGCACAATGTCAGGGCTTTGTGTCAGGGCTTTGTCGCCACGTGCACGCAACCACTCACGTCCGCGTTGCCGATTCTCATGTGTAACATTGGTCGTTCGACAGTAAAGAAATCGGGCAGCTTCACGTTTATCTGAAATACACCTGCGACAAACCCTGGCACATCTCCGGCGTAAAGAACCTCCACAGGCAGAGAAAGCGGAGCCGGCCCCATGAACGTGACTCTCGGGTCCTGGAGCAAGGAGGAAACGTGCGCCACAACACGTCCAGTTCCCGTTCCGATAGCTCCCGTCACAGAAGTAGTTGTGCGACCCGCACCTTCACCGAATACTGAAATAGCCGACCCAAGCGCAGCCGGATGACCGGCACTATTCGGAAAACCATCGCTATTGGCCGCAACACATCCATCCGACGTCGTAACCACCACCGGCGCTACGTCGCGCGCGACAACTGTCGGTCCGTCCAAACGCACTCCGTCCTTCAACACCACGACCGTCGAGGCGGACGCACCCGCGAGTTCGAACGGCACGACTGCGTTGATCTGGTTCCTTGACGCGTAGAGGATTGGAGCAGCAATACCGTTGAAATACACACTGACCCCGCCGGCATAGATTGGAATCTTACCTTCGGTATCGATGCTCGCGTTCACTGCATTGCCGGGCCCTATGGCAGGGCCGAACAAGGAAACGATTTTACCCGGAGCAATCTCGCCACTCTCGTAACTAAGGGCGTCGGCTACGCAGCGTGGAGCCGCCGGCAGCGGATCGTGGATGTTGAATGACTGCAACGAATAGGAATCGTCAAGATACCAGATGTTTCCATCGCCGCGGATTGTGAGCCCCCGGGGAACGTAGGACGCGTACTCGCGTTGGCCGTGCGCATCTAACTCCAAAACGTAGTACCCGCCCGATGGACTGCATGGTGAAAATGAGTCCGGTGTCGTGGGTACCAGCCCGGTTGCATAACTCAGGAGGAAAAGATTGCCTGCGTGTGCGGCAACCTGCACCAACGGAATAGCAGATACCGTATACCCAGAAGGGATTCTTGTCGCGTAAACGACCTGATCCCCACCTCGAGTCAGTTTCACGGCGAACTCGGCTCCCGCATCCAGGAATGCACCGGGAGAAAGTGGAAACGCGGGACCCTCCGTCACACCAATGACGTAAATGCCCGAATCATCGATCGCGATACGTGTGCCGGCCGATGCGTAGTTCGGCCCGAACAACGCCGACATCAGAACCGCCGACCCGTCCCCGTTCAGTTTCGTAACGAAGACATCCTCGGCAGACGAATACTCCAGGACCGCGCCTACTGTCTTCGGGAATGAACGCATGTCCCCGGTCCGTCCGGTTACGTATACGTTGTCGGATTCGTCGAGTGTTAGTCCGTAGGCGGCCTCGTCTCCTACTCCCCCCAGCAACGTTGCGAAGCGGGTCGTCGCGAGATCAGGCCGGAGTCGCATGACGAACGCGTCGCTCCGTCCTTGAGCTCCCCTCTGAAACGCACCTGGAGTAGTCTCAAAGCCCTCCGCGGTGGCCGAACCCGCTACGAATACATCGCCGGAGGATCCGACAGCCACTGAGAACGGCTGTCCGGAAACGATCTGTTTCGTCGCCAGCAGCTTCTTACCATCGGCGGAAATTCGAATAACAAAACCGCTACCGGGCTGCTTCGCCGCCGCGTCACGCAGAACCCAGCCTGCCACGTATACATTGTGCGTCGTATCTACTGCGAGCGAAGTGATCCATTCGCTTGTTTCGTCGGCATTTAGGTATGTGGCGAAAACCACCTTGCCTTCGGCCGATATCTTCAAAACGAAGCTGTGGATGCACGTAGGACCCCCGCCAGGGCAGCGAGGAAAGTCAGTACGAAGTGCGCCTGGGGTGGTCGGAAGATGCGGGTTGGCGGTCAATCCGGCGATGTAGACATTGCCCTCTGCGTCAACCGTACTGGAAGTGAGCCTTATCAGCAAATCGAAGAACGGCTCAAGCGTGTCGGCCACGGCAAATGCCTGTGCGCCGAACAGCAGAAACAGGATTCCGGCTCTCCACACGCAAGGTTTCTGTGCACCTGGGATTCCGTGTTGCATCTAGCCTGAAGGCAATGATTCGCAACGGAAAATGCGCTACGTGGTGAGACAACCAGCTACAGTACTGAGTCGCTCCGCGGCTACACCTGCGGGGATTTCCGCGGTGTTGCCAAACGCAGCGTCGCTGACACGACCTGTATGAGCATCACTCATAGCGCAACGCCACGGTCGGGTCGATGCGTGACGCCCTCCAGGCTGGTATGAGCGCGGCCAACAATGCGATGACCGTCAGAAGCGCTGCAACTCCCCCGATACTGATCGGATCAGTAGCGCTCAGGCCCGCCGCTAAAACACCTGCGAGCATCCGCGTAACGAGCATTGCCAATGCTAACCCTAGCGCTACTCCGATTGACGCCAATACGAACGCGTCAGTGAGGATCATTTTCAACACCTGCTGTCGCGTTGCTCCAATAGCCAAGCGAACACCGATCTCGGCGACCCGTTGACCTACGCTGTATGCCGTCACGCCGTAAATGCCGATCGCAGCGAGTATGAGGCCCAGAGTGCCGATGGTTCCTAACAACGCGGTGGCGATTTGACTCGGGAGGAGAGCGCGCGCAATTCGGTCCTGCATCAATTCAATCTTCACAGGCACGTGTCGATCGAGTCTCGTCAGTGCTTCCCGTACGGCCGGGATCTGGGGAGCGAGTGCACGATCGGAGTTGATCTGAAGAACCAAAGGCCTATATCGTTGTGACCAGGGCCAGTAGAGGGCCGCGGCCGAATCCTCTCCCAAGCTTCCGTATTTGCTGTCGGCTACGACGCCGACAATTTGCACTGCAACAAAGGTCGGCGGTTGCCCCGGCGTGGGCACCAGTACCTGAGAGTTCAGAGCGCGGTCATTCAGATACATCCGTGCGAACTCTTTATTGACTATGGCGACGGGAACGCGTTCTTGCCGATCTGTCACGTCGAAATCGCGCCCGTCGAGCAGCTTGATGTGCATAGTGCGGAAATAGCCCGGCGTCACGCTATTCACGTGAACTCGCGGTATGATCCGTTCGCCAACCTTCATCGACATCACCGAGTGTTCGAGCCCGAGTGGAACAGTGTCAGCGCCGCTAACGGAACGCACGCCCGGCAGTCGCCCAATCTCGGCCATCGCCGATTCAAAATAGCGCTCGGCTTGCTTCTGCTTATACGAGTTCGGATTGAGACTTACGTCGGCGGTAAGCAGGTGCCCGGCGTCAAATCCGGGATCGACATTTACGATCCGGGCAAGGCTTCGAAGAAGCAGAGCCGCGGATACAAGTAGTACAAAAGCTAAAGCGAACTGGCCCACCACCAACATGCGGCGTTGTGACCGCCGTGGTCCACCGATCTGACGGGATCCGAGATGGGCACGGTTGCTGCCGGCTTGCAGAGCGGGGCCTAACCCGGCCAGCAGCGTCGCCAATAACGTTAGCGCGATGGCGACAATCACGACACGCACATCGAGGTTCGGATGTACTTCCAGCGGTAAGGACAATCGTAGTTGAATTCTGTCGAACAGCGCAGAAGCGAGAACGTACAACGCAATCCCCGCACCCGCACCCAGGAGGGCCAACAGCAGGCTCTCCGTGAGCAGCTGCTGGATCAACCGGTATCTCGGCGCGCCAAGCGCAAGCCGGACGGCGATCTCGCGTGTTCGGTTGGCGCCTCGCGCCAGCAACAACCCAGCCACATTGCCGCATGCGATCAGCAAGACCAGGCCGCCCGCAAGAATTAAAAAGATGAAGAACACCGCCAGCTCCACTGGCACACCGTCATTACGCATCCGTTCGACGCCGGTGAGGGGAGCCAGCCGGACCTGTTCCGACGCGAAGGTTTCCGTGGGCTGCCGTTGTGTCCATTGCCGCGTGGCGGTGCGGATCGCGGTCTCGACCTCGGGGGTACCGACCCCATCCTGCAGACGGGCAATCAGCTGCAGCGTTGCGGTGCGGGGATTATCAAGCCCATCGGAGATGCGCGAGCTGATGGGCACATACAGATCTGGCGTGATGCCATAGCCGTGAATCGAGCGATAGCTCTGCGGCAGGACTCCAATCACCGTAAACTGTTCCCCGTTCAGCTCAACACTGCGGCCAAGGACGCGTGTATCGCCATTGAATTTCCGTTCCCAAAAACCGTGACTCAGAACCACGACACGAGGCTGATTTCGAGCCCTGCCTTCTTCCTCGGTGAAGGTTCTGCCGATCGTTGTTCTCACACCGAGGACTCTGAAGAAGTTTCCGCTGACGATATCGCCAGTGATGTTCTCCAGGTCCTCTCCAGACCGAATACTGAAGCTGGTCTGGTCGTATGCCGCCAAATCGGCCAACATTGGGTTGGTGTTGGACATTTCTTCGTAGAGAAGATATGGAATTCGCTGGCCGCCAATATCGAGAAGTTTGACCTGACGGACGTTCCTGGCGGTGACGGCATTAAGGAAGACTGCATCAAACACGCTGAAAACCGTTACTGTCGCGCCAATACCGATTGCAAGCGAGAGCATGGCGACAACCGTGAACACTGGACTCTTGTACAGGCCGCGGGCCCCGTACCGGAGATCCTGCCAGAAACGGTCAAGCCACATTCTTCCCCAGGTTTCGCGCACGTCTTCCTTCACGAGAGTGGTGTTGCCAAACAAGCGCCGGGCGGCACTATCAGCATCGTCCCGCGACGCCCCCGCTTGCAGGCGCTCGATCGTTTCCATCTCAAGGTGATCGCGGATCTCGCGGTCCAAATCATCCTCACGTTTCCTGCGACGCCACCACGTCATTTCAATTCTCCTTAACGGGCCACATCACGCGAGCGATCGCGTCCGCCATCTGCTTCCACCGCGACTCCTCGGAGGACAGCTGCCTTCGCCCGCTTGCAGTGAGTCGATAGAATTTGAGCTTGCGTTTGGAATCCTTGGCGGCCGGTTCCCACTTGGCGACAAGCCAGCCTTTTCGTTCCAGCCGATGCAGGGCTGGATATAGAGATCCATGCTCGACTTGCAGAACGTCATCCGTTGTTCGTTGCAGGTGCTTCGCGATTTGATGGCCGTGAGCAGGGCCAGTTTGCAGAGTACGCAGAATGAGCATGTCGAGCGTGCCCTGGACAAGCTCAATACGATTCGGGGTAGTCATCGTCGCTGATGGTAGACCGTCTACCTTAGGAGAATAGCACGGTGGGTAGACGGTCTGCCCGGCACGCTCCCGCCTCACTGGCGACCGACCTCATTCATCGCCGGGATAGTAGACTGAATACGCCGCGCTCAAACGCCCGCAGCCTGGAGGACCTGGATGTCGGATATGCATGACAAAGTAGCGCTCATCACCGGAGCGAGCAGTGGGATTGGCAGGGCGACGGGGGAGGCCTTCGCGGCGCGAGGTGCCAAGGTGGTTCTCGCTGCGCGGCGCGAGAATGAGTTGGCCGCTCTCACACGTGAAATAGAGACACGAGGAGGGAGAGCAAGCTTCGTGGTAACAGATGTCGCAATCGCGAAGGATGTAGAAAAGATGGTGGCACATACGATCGCAACATTTGGCCGGCTGGATTACGCCGTGAACAATGCCGGCACGGAAGGGAAGCTCGCAGGTATCACAGAGTTAACCGAGCAGGAATGGGATCAAGTTCTCGACACAAACCTGAAGGGCACATTCTTGTGTTTGCAGCACGAGGCCCGCGCCATGCTTGCGGGCGGACGTGGCGGTGCTATCGTCAATGTCGGTTCGGTAAACTCATTCCTCGGCTTTCCGACAGGCTCGGCTTACGTCGCCTCGAAACACGGACAGATCGGGCTGACCAGCAGCGTTTCCGCGGAACTGGCCCCGCAGGGAATCCGGGTGAACCTCGTGTGCCCAGGATTCATCGATACGCCGATGCACCAGCGAGGGCGCGCGGCCCTCGGCAATGATATATACGACAAACTTCTCATGACACGTGTTCACACAAGGCGCGCAGGCCGCCCTGACGAGATCGCCCAAACGATAATCTTCCTGTGCTCGGACGAGGCGAGCTACATCTCGGGAACCACGCTGACACCCGATGGCGGATTCACTCTGACGGCCTGACGTGGGGGATTCCAGCTGAATGCGCCGGGTTACAAGCTCAAAACAAAGCCTCGTCGGAGAAATCTGTGGGTCACCGATACGCTCCAACGGGGTGCCGGAAACTCGGCCCGCGCAGCCCGCGAACCCGATGAGGGATAGCGCGGCTTCAGGTTTTCCTGTTCGTAGCCAGTTGCGTTTCGTACTAGTTCGCCCTCCACGGTAAACGCCACGCCGTCAGCGAGATATATGATTTCACCTGCGAACGTCACCGACGCACGTTTGAATGAAGCCGGCCCGAGTGCCGCATCGAATTGCCATTCCGCGAGAGCCGCCGGGATGTTGGCGTTGCATTCCGCGACTGTCGGCGCAGGGAATACGAAACTCGTCGTAGTAAACTCTTCGTCATGACCCGACGAAAACTGCTGCTAGCGACGGTCACGCTGCCTGTCCTGCGAGGCGAAGGCCTGAATTCTGAAATCAGTGAGCGGATTTTCGAAGCCGTCTGGCAGGGTGTGCGCGATGAATTTTACGATCCGAACACGCGAGGCGTCGATTGGCTTCGTCTCAAAGATGAATTCCGTCCGCGAGTAATGGAGTGCGCTTCCAATGAGCAGTTGCTCATATTACTGCGTGAAATGCTGAGTCGCCTTCGCAATTCTCACATCTTCCTGTATTCGCGCGAAGAGTGGGCACTGCGCGAGAATATACTGCCGTTCTGTTTCGATTTGTTGGATGGCCGTGTTTTCATCCGCTATGGGCTGCGCGGAAAACAGCTGCGCCCCGAGCTACCATTTGACTTCGGAGACGAGGTCATATCGGTGGATGATGTCCACGCAGAAAGACTCCGCCCGGTTACGCTCTCCCGGCTGGAATCGGTGATCGGAAATCCAAATTTTGGCCCCCCAAATTCGATAGCAGAAATCGAAATTCGGAGGCGAGGCCAGAATCGGATCGTTAGATGTTCTCGGGTGGCGCGGCCGGCGGGCTTCGAAACAGTGGTCCTGGAACATCCGCGGGCTAATATCTCGCACCTTCGGCTCTTTACTCTCGGGTCAATTGAACTTCCTACACTGCGACTGAACCAAATCTGGAACGATGTCCTCCAAACACGCGGTTTGGTACTGGATCTCAGGAATTGTGTTGGTGGGGATTCAAAGGTGAGTAATTACATCGCGGGCTCGCTGCTCGGCCCCGGAAAGCCGCTCTTTCGGATGATCCCCCGACCTGGTTCTACTCAGAAAGAAGTTCTGGATGTCAGCGAGCCTGCAGTTCCTCGTTTCAACGGTCGTGTAGCGCTCATTACGAACTCGAATACAGAGAGTGAACCTGAAACAATGGCGGCCATCTGCAAAGAGTACCGGTGTGCGCGCATCTTTGGTGAGCGCACTGCGGGCGCTTTCAGCGGCTGGACCGAAGCCATCGGACTGCCGGAGAAGTTTGCTCGCTTTGCCCTTCCTTACACTCGCTCAATCTCGCCAAAGGGAATCGAATACGAAGGACGTGGCATAACGCCTGACACGGTGGCGATCACTACCGCTATGGACTTCGGGGCCCGACGGGACCAACCTCTACTCGCTGCGCTTAAATATGTGTCAGGGTGAGTGCAGTCAGGGCAGGCAAGGCGACCGGCAGAATTGCCTCCGAGTCGGCTGGCGCATCGGAGAAACCATTAATATCCGGCAATCTGTTTGCGCCATCTTCCAACGTAGGCGACCGAAGATTAAACGCATGAGAGGAAGTGCCCGTTACGGGTGTCGTACCGGTCATTACCCGCGTTTAGTCGCGCAGCGTTTATCAATCCCGCGGCTCACAGGTCTGGAGCGGCTTATGGTAGAGGTTCGCCGCCGCCCCCTTCCCCGCCATGGAACTGATCACGATTCTAAACCGCTGCCATCGTTTCCGATGTTTTGTCTACCAGCACGCCCACTTCAGTGCCGACAAGAAGAGTATCGAAGTGGCCGTCCGACCGCGCAAGGGTTCGGCCGCAGTCTGCTCGCGCTGCCATTTGCCGGCACCCGGTTACGACCAACTCGCCGAACGGCGCTTTGAGTTCATCCCCCTGTGGGGGTTTCTCGTTTTCCTTCTGTACACCATGCGGCGCGTCAACTGTCGCCGCTGCGGCATTGTGGCTGTCGAGGAAGTTCCCTGGGGCGACGGTAAACGCACACTGACCAAAGCCTACATGCTCTTCTTAGCCCGTTGGGCGCGGCGACTGTCATGGAAAGAGACGGCGGAGGCCTTTCGCACCTCCTGGAACAAGGTCTTCGACGCGGTGGAACACGTCGTCACCTTCGGGCTGGAGCACCGGGTGCTGGGCCAAATCGATGCGATCGGCGTCGATGAGATCCAATATGCCAAAGGCCACAAGTACCTGACGCTGGTTTACCAGATCGATCTCGATATTACGCGCCTGCTCTGGGTGGGCCGGGAACGCACGATTGAATCCTTCCAAGGTTTCTTCACAGTCATGGGCGAGGAAGTGGCCTCTAAAATCGTATTCGTCTGCTCCGATATGTGGGAGCCTTATCTGAAGGTCATCCGGGAGAAATGCTCTGATGCTCTCCATATCCTCGACCGGTTCCACATCGTGGCGAAAATGAACAAGGCGCTGGACGAAATCCGTGCTGGAGAATCGCGCCGCATGGCCAGTGAGGGCCTGACACCTGTGCTGAAGAAGTCACGCTGGCTGCTGCTGAAGCGTGAAGAGAATCTGAAAGTCGAACAGCGCTTCCGGTTGCGCGATCTGCTCCGTTACAACCTGAAGACCGTACGTGCATACCTTCTTAAGGAAGCCTTTCAGCAGCTCTGGGATTACAACTCGCCCGCATGGGCCGGAAAGTTCCTTGATGAATGGTGTCGTCAGGTAATGCGCTCTCGCATCGAACCCATGAAGAAGATCGCCCGGTCACTCCGTCAGCACCGCGAACTGATCCTCAACTATTTCCGCGTCAAAAGCTGCTTTCCAGCGGTGTTGTCGAGGGCCTGAACAACAAAGCCAAAGTCACCATGAGAAAATCCTACGGCTTCCGTACCTTCCGCTGCCTCGAACTTGCGCTCTATCACTCACTTGGCAAATTACCCGAGCCGGAATCGACCCACGAATTTTTCTGACGAACCAAAACAAAAGGCGGACCGGCCTGGAAGGCCCGTCCTACTCGGACTCAGAAATTGTGGTTGGATGAGCGGGTAAAGGGGCAAAGAAAGTTGTGTGAATGAGCGGGTAAAGGCAGCTCGTGACGCTAGATGACTATAAAGTCGTGTTATATCGGAACCAGCCTACCGGATGGGTGGCGGAGGTGCCGTCGATTCGCGGTTGCCATGCGCTCATGCCCACCCGGGAAGGCGCACTCACGGAACTTGCCGCCGTATTTCAGATGATCTCCGAGGAGTACGCCGAGCGAAATCAACGGCTCCCAACCGACACCACCGAATACTGAACAGCTCGTAAGCCGTCGCACTTCGCTCGCTGCTTTCATTCGCACAAAATACGAAACGCCCCAGCCACCTCTCGGCGACTGGGGCGTTTCGTGTGTTCGGAGTGTGAAGCGGACTATTCCGCCAGCTCGTCCGGCGTGCCTTCGCTGAGGCCACCGGCGTACTGGATGCGGGCGTCGTCTTCGTAACCGGGGATGCCTTCCATCAACTGATCGGTGTCGGTCAGCATCTCCTCCTCGACAACATCCTCTCCAGCGATCTTCACGTGGCGGTAGTAATCCATGCCGGTTCCGGCGGGGATCAACCGTCCCATGATCACGTTTTCCTTGAGGCCGCGGAGGAAGTCCACCTTGCCGTTGATGGCGGCTTCGGTGAGAACACGCGTGGTCTCCTGGAAGCTCGCAGCCGAGATGAACGAATCCGTCGAGAGCGATGCCTTGGTGATGCCAAGCAGCACGGCTTTACCCGTTGCCGGGCGCTGGCCCGCCTCGATGACCCGCTGATTCTCTTCGCGGAACTTGAACTTGTCGACCACTTCTTCCGGCAGGAATTCCGTGTCGCCAATGTCTTCGACCTTCACCCAGCGCATCATCTGACGAGAGATGACTTCCAGATGCTTGTCGTTGATGTTGACGCCCTGCAGACGGTAGACCTCCTGAATTTCGTTCACGAGGTACTTCTGCAGTTCCTGCTCGCCGAGCACGTGCAGAATATCGTGCGGGTTGCGAGGACCGTCCATCAGCGGATCGCCGCTCTTGACGCGCTCGCCTTCCTGCACGTTGATATGGACGCCCCTGGGCAGCGCGTATTCCTTCTGCTCACCATCGTCGCTGATGATGTAGATCTTACGCATACCCTTGGAGACTTCGCCGTACTTCACAATACCGTTGATCTCGGCGATGACGGCCGTCTCGCGCGGCTTACGCGCTTCGAACAGCTCGACAACGCGCGGCAGACCGCCGGTGATGTCCTTGGTCTTGGTGGTTGCACGCGGGATCTTTGCGAGTACGTCGCCCGCGTGAACATGCTCGGCGTCGCGCACCATCAAGTGCGCGTGAGTCGGCATGAGGTACCGCTTTTCGTCGGAACGTCCGCCGCCATCGGGACGAACGATGATCGACGGCATGCGCTTTTCGTCCGGCGAATCGATGACGACCAGCTGCATGTTGCCCGAAATTTCATCCACTTGCTCCTGCATGGTGATGCTCTCATGCAGTTCCTTGAAGTGGATGGTTCCGGTGACTTCGGTCAGAATCGAAAACGTGTATGGATCCCATTCGAGCAGGTCCTGATTGCTCTTTACGCGGGAGCCTTCCTCGACCAGGATCTTGGCGCCGTATACGACCTGATATCGTTCTTTCTCACGATTCTTGTCGTCGACGATGGCCAGGATGCCATTGCGGTTCATGGCGATCAATTCGCCCTTCGCATTCCGGACGGTGTTGATGCCGAGGAAGCGAACAAATCCGTCGGACTTCGAGTCCTGCTTGGATTGCTCGCTCGAGCCCGTCGCCGCACCACCGATGTGGAACGTACGCATAGTCAACTGCGTACCGGGTTCGCCAATGGACTGTGCGGAAATGATACCAACAGCCTCACCGCGCTCCACCAGCCGGCCCGTTGCCAGGTTGCGGCCGTAGCAGAGCTGGCACACGCCGCGCCGGGATTCGCAGGTCAGCACCGAGCGGATTTTCACGCGCTCGATACCGGCCGCCTGAATGGCGCTCGCCAGGTCTTCCGTAATCTCTTCGTTCACCTTGACGATGACGTGACCTTCGTAATCGCGCTGATCTTCGAGAGCGACGCGGCCGACAATACGGTCACGCAACGGCTCGATGATCTCGCCCGATTCGATGATCGGTTCGACGTAAATGCCCTGCCCCGTACCGCAATCGTCCTCAGTAATGATCACGTCCTGAGCCACGTCGCACAGGCGGCGCGTCAGGTAACCGGAGTCGGCAGTCTTCAAAGCGGTATCAGCGAGACCCTTACGTGCGCCGTGAGTCGAGATGAAGTACTGCAGCACGTTGAGGCCTTCGCGGAAGTTCGCGGTGATCGGCGTCTCGATAATTTCGCCGGAGGGCTTGGCCATCAGACCGCGCATACCGGAAAGCTGGCGGATCTGCTGTTTCGATCCGCGCGCGCCGGAGTCGGCCATGATGTAAATCGGGTTGAGGTATCGGCCGGTGCGGTCGTCCTCTTCCATCGATTTGAACATTTCCTCGGAAACCCGCTCGGTAACTTTCGACCAGATTTCGATGATCTTGTTGTAGCGCTCGCCCTGAGTGATGGCGCCTTCCTGATACTGGTTCTGGACTTCGATAACCTGCTTCTCGGCGTCCTTCACGAGCGTGACTTTCAGGGACGGCACAACCATGTCATCGATGCCGATGGAGATGCCGGCGCGGGTCGCGTACAGGAAGCCGAGCGCCTTGATCTCGTCGAGCATCTTGACGGTGACCTGAAGTCCGAACTTCAAGTAGCAATACTGAACCAGCTGAGCGAGACCCTTCTTCTTCAGAAGTCCGTTGATGAACGGCATCTCGTCCGGCAGCGAATCGTTAAAGATCACGCGGCCGACGGTGGTGTCCATGTACTGCTTGTTGAACTCGATGGGTTCGGTATGCAGAATGTTCTGGCTATCGAACGCCTTGATCAAATCGAGCACCCTGCCGGTATAGCGCAGCTTGATGGGAGTGAGTGTTTCCACCTCGCCCATTTCGAGTGCAATCAGCACATCGTCGGGCGATGCGAACGTGCGGCCCTCGCCCTTGGTGCCGGCGCGCGATTTCGTCAGGTAGTACAGGCCGAGAACCATATCCTGCGTGGGCACCGCGATGGGTGAACCATGCGCGGGAGACAGGATGTTGTTCGAAGCCAGCATCAGCGTGGAAGCTTCAATTTGGGCTTCGGGCGAAAGCGGAATGTGAACCGCCATCTGGTCGCCGTCGAAGTCGGCGTTGAACGCGGTGCAAGTCAGCGGGTGCAGCTTGATGGCTTTGCCTTCGACGAGCACGGGCTGGAACGCCTGAATGCCCAGACGGTGCAGCGTTGGAGCGCGGTTCAGAAGAATCGGATGATCCTTGATGACCTCTTCCAGGATGTCCCAAACCACGGGATCCTGCTGCTCAACCAATTCCTTGGCCTGCTTGATAGTGGTGCAATGGCCTCGCTGTTCGAGCCGGTGATAGATGAACGGCTTGAAGAGCTCGAGCGCCATCTTCTTGGGAAGACCGCACTGGTGCAGCTTCAGCTCGGGGCCGACGACGATGACCGACCGGCCGGAGTAGTCGACGCGCTTGCCGAGCAGGTTCTGGCGGAAGCGGCCCTGCTTTCCTTTGAGCGTATCGGAGAGCGATTTCAGCGGGCGGTTGTTGGCGCCACGCAGCACGCGTCCACGGCGGCCGTTGTCGAACAACGCGTCCACCGCTTCCTGCAGCATGCGCTTTTCATTGCGCACGATCACGTCAGGAGCGTGCAACTCCATCAACTTCTTCAGGCGGTTGTTGCGGTTGATTACGCGGCGATACAGATCGTTGAGATCGGAAGTCGCAAAGCGGCCGCCATCGAGCGGCACCAGCGGACGCAATTCCGGTGGAATGACCGGGAGCACGTCGAGAATCATCCACTCGGGCTTGTTGCCCGATTTGCGGAACGACTCGACAACCCTCAGACGCTTGGCATACTTCAGCTTCTTCTGCTGCGAAGCCTCAGTCTTCATCCGCTCGCGGATTTCGAGGGACAACGACTCGACTTCAATCGTCTTCAGAAGTTCTTTGATGCCCTCGGCGCCCATCATTGCGATGAACTTGCCGGGGAACTCCATGTCGAGCGCGCGTTTCCGCTCGTCGGTGATGACCTCGCCCTTCTTCAGCTCGGTGCCTTCGCCGGGATCGACCACGACGAATGCTTCGAAGTACAGGACGCGCTCAAGCTCACGCAGGGTGATGTCGAGCAAGTAGCCTATGCGGCTTGGCAGACCTTTGAAAAACCAGACGTGCGAGCAGGGGCTGGCCAGTTCGATGTGGCCCAGGCGCTCGCGGCGGACGCGGGACAGCGTGACTTCAACACCGCACTTATCGCAGATGACTCCGCGGTGCTTCATCCGCTTGTACTTGCCGCACAAGCACTCCCAGTCAGCGATGGGCCCGAAGATTCGGGCGCAGAACAAACCGTCGCGCTCCGGCTTGAACGTCCGGTAATTGATCGTCTCCGGCTTGGTCACCTCGCCGTGTGACCAGCTTCTTATCTTTTCCGGCGAAGCCAAACTGATTCGGATCGAATCGAAGTCGGCGATCAGGTTCGCTCTATCGTAGGGAGAAGACCGGTACATGAATGCTCCTTTGAAAACCTTTTCAGCCTAAGACCGGAATTCGGGGCGAGGGCTTCTAAGCCCTGCCCCGGGTTTCCGGACCAAATCACTAGTCCGCTGCGAGTGGCGCCGTGTCCAACGTCACTTCGCGCGGCTTCTTCATTAGCTCAACGTCGAGGCACAGCGACTGCAATTCCCGAATGAGCACGTTGAACGATTCGGGAACGCCGGGTTCGGCTGCCGCCTCGCCCTTCACGATCGCCTCGTAAATCTTGGCGCGACCGTAGACGTCGTCTGACTTCGCCGTCAGCAACTCCTGCAAAACGTAGGCGGCGCCATAGGCTTCGAGCGCCCACACTTCCATTTCGCCGAAGCGCTGCCCACCGAACTGCGCCTTGCCGCCGAGCGGCTGCTGGGTAATCAGCGAGTACGGTCCGATGGAGCGAGCGTGGATCTTGTCGTCAACCAGGTGCGACAGCTTCAACATGTAGATGTAGCCGACCGTTACTGGCTGTTCAAAGGGAGCGCCGGTCATGCCGTCCCAAAGCTGGATCTTGCCGGAGGTCGGCAGTGTCGCCTTGGTGAGTTGCTCCTTGATGTTGACTTCGGTGGCGCCGTCGAACACGGGGGTCGCGAAATGCAAGCCCAGCGCACGAGCCGCCCAACCGAGGTGCGTCTCCAGAATCTGTCCCACATTCATACGGGAAGGAACGCCCAGCGGGTTGAGCACGATCTCCACCGGAGTGCCATCGGGGAGATACGGCATGTCCTCTTCCGGCACGATGCGAGCGATAACGCCTTTGTTGCCGTGGCGGCCGGCCATCTTGTCGCCGACCGACAGCTTGCGTTTCATCGCAATGTAGACTTTGACGAGCTTGATGACGCCCGGAGGAAGTTCGTCGCCCTTGCGGAGCTTCGCGATCTTCTCTTCCGTGATCTTTTCGAGCACCGCGATCTGGCGCGATGTCATCTCTTCGATTTCGTCGATCTGCTCGTTGAGCCGCGGATCCTTGTCTTTCAGGCGGAGCCGCTTCAGGTCGCGCGCGCGAAGCTTTTCGATCAGGTCACGCGCTATCATGACGCCTTTCGAAATCAACTTCTTGTTGGTCTTTTCGTCGTGCAGGTCGGCCAGCACTTCCCGGTTCTCGAGCAGTGCCGCCAAACGCTTCGAACGCTCGTCGTTCAGAATTCGCTTCTCATCTTCCAGGTTACGGTGCAGCCGCTCGACCTGGTTGTCGAGAATCGCTTTCGAACGCTCGTCGAGCTCGGCGCCCTTGCGGGAGAAGACCTTGCAATCGACGATGGTGCCCTCGATGCCCGGCGGGCAGTAGAGCGAAGCATCCTTCACATCGCCGGCCTTTTCACCAAAGATCGCGCGGAGCAGCTTCTCTTCCGGAGTGAGCTGCGTTTCGCCCTTCGGCGTGACCTTGCCGACCAGGATGTCGCCCGGCTTTACCGTAGCGCCGATGCGGATAATGCCGCTCTCATCCAGGTTGCGGAGGAACGTCTCGGCGATATTTGGAATATCGCGCGTGATTTCCTCAGGTCCGAGCTTCGTGTCGCGAGCCTCTATTTCGAACTCTTCGATGTGAATGGAGGTGTAATAGTCCTCCTTCACCAGCTTCTCGCTCACCACGATCGCGTCTTCGAAGTTGTACCCGCGCCATGGCATGAACGCCACCAGGACGTTGCGGCCGAGCGCGAGTTCGCCGTTCTCGGTGCAAGGACCGTCGGCGAGCACGTCGCCTTTCTTCACCCTCTGTCCCTGGAACACGATCGGCTTCTGATTGATGCACGTGTTCTGGTTGGAGCGCTTGAACTTGGTCATCTGGTAGATGTCGGCGCCGACTTCGCGGGACATCTGACCTTCATGCGCCGCGCCTTCCACGCGGACGATGATCCGTTCCGAGTCGACCGAATCCACAATGCCGGCGCGCTTGCAGATAACCACAGCGCCGGAATCGCGAGCCGTAACGCGCTCCATGCCGGTGCCGACGAACGGCGCTTCGGCCCGAAGCAGCGGAACAGCCTGCCGTTGCATGTTCGATCCCATGAGCGCGCGGTTCGCGTCATCGTTCTCAAGGAACGGGATGAGCGATGCGGCCACGGAGACGAGCTGCTTCGGACTGACGTCCATGTATTCGATCTCGTCCCGATGCTTCAGGACGAAGTTGCCGGCTTGACGGGCGTTCACCAGGTCGGTGACGATGTACCCGTTCTCGTCCAACTGGACGTTCGCCTGGGCAATGATGTACTTGTCTTCTTCCCACGCCGACAGGTAGTCGCAATGGGCTTCGAAATCGGCTGGCTGTTTTGCTTTGCCAGACGTATTCGCCTTGTCGATTTCGGGCCGCAGCGCCACATCACCGACTTTGAAGGCAGTGTCGCCAGGGTTCAGAATCCTGACTTCGTCGACGACGATGCCCTTCAGCACGCGGCGGTACGGGCTCTCGATGAATCCGTAGTCGTTGATCCGGGCAAAGCACGACAGCGACGAGATCAGACCGATGTTCGGGCCTTCCGGCGTTTCAATCGGGCAGATACGTCCATAGTGCGTGGGGTGAACGTCGCGGACTTCGAATCCGGCACGCTCACGCGATAAACCGCCCGGTCCAAGAGCCGACAGACGGCGCTTGTGCGTAATCTCCGAGAGCGGGTTGGTTTGATCCATGAACTGCGAGAGCTGGCTCGATCCGAAGAACTCGCGGATGGCCGCCATCACAGGTTTCGCGTTCACCAGGTCGTGCGGCATGGCCGTCGACATTTCCTGATAAACGGACATCTTCTCTTTGATCGCGCGCTCCATACGGACCAGTCCGATACGGAACTGGTTTTCGAGGAGTTCGCCGACTGCGCGAACGCGGCGATTGCCCAAGTGATCGATATCGTCGACCGCGCCGATGCCTCGACGAAGCTTCAGCAGGTACTTGATCGTGTCGATGAAGTCCTTCTGATCGAGAACACGCTTATCGAGCGAGGTCTCATCCGCCTTGTCATGCAGCTTGATGTTGAACTTCATGCGACCCACGCGCGAGAAGTCGTACTTGCGCGGATCGAAGAACATGCCCTGGAACAGCTGGGTAGCGGTGTCGAGGGTCGGGGGATCGCCCGGGCGCAGCTTGCGGTAGATTTCCAACAGCGCGTCGTTCTGGCTCTTCACTGCGTCCTTGCGGAGGGTGGTAGAGATGACGTTGCCCGCATCGTCGCGGTCCGGGAAGTAAACTTCCACGGACGTGATGCCCGCTTCGTTCAACTTGCCGAAGATCGTTTCGGTGATCTCGTGGTTGGCTTCGATGAGAACTTCGCCGGTGGACATGTCGACCACGTCGGCAGCGACATAAGCGGCTTCCAGATCGTTCGGCGCGACTTCCACCTGCTCAATGCCGGCCTTCTGCAGGTCTTTGAACACGTTCGCCGTGATCTTTTTGCCCTGCGTAACGACGGTTTCCCCGCCCTTCTTGGTGATAGCGTGGGAAAGCTTCAGGCCAATCAGGCTATCGTTGACCTTCCACAGAATCTTGCCGTCTTTCAGCGTCAGTTCGGTGATCTTGTGGAATGCCTTTAGAATCTCCGAATCGGTTTTCAGGCCGAGGGCGCGGAGGAACACGGTCCCATAGAACTTCCGCTTGCGGTCGATGCGGACGTACAGCAGGTTCTTGTTGTCGTACTCAAATTCAACCCAGCTGCCGCGATACGGGATGATCTTGCCCAGGAAGTAGCCCTGTGCCGCAACGCGCTCGAAAAACACGCCGGGCGAACGGTGCAACTGGCTGACGATGACGCGCTCGGTCCCGTTGATGATGAACGTGCCGTTCTCGGTCATCAGCGGGATTTCGCCGAAGAACACTTCCTGTTCTTTGATGTCGCGGATGCTCTTCTGTCCAGTCTCGGCGTCCTTGTCGTAGACGGTGAGCCGGATGGTGACCTTCAACGGGGCGGCGTACGTCATCCCCCGCTCTTCGCATTCGGGGACGTCGTATTTCAGCTGCAGGCCAACGGGATCTCCGCAGCGATTGCAGAACGTAACGATGTTCTTATTGAACGTGCCGCACTTTTCGCAAAGAACGTCGCCGGGATGAAACGGATCGGTACGGATGGTCGCGCCGCAAGCCGGGTTCCGGCAGACTGTCCGAAGGTGATTCAATCCCTTCAAGCTGCCGCATTTGCACTCCCAGTTACCGATGGAGTAATCGACGAACGCGAGTTCGCTCAAGCCGCGAAAGTCGGAAATAGGAAAAACGGATTTAAAGACGCTTTGCAGACCTGTGTCGTCGCGCTCGTCGGGCAGAAGATTCATCTGCAGAAAACGCTCGTACGACTTCTTCTGCACCTCGATCAGGTTAGGGATCGGGATGGAAGTTTTGATCTTAGAAAAATCAACTCTTTCGCGGGTGGTGCCCTTGGGCTGAGTTTGCATGTTCCACTCCTACAAAACAAGAACCGGTTTGCGGCCGTTGCCTAAGCTGCCGCGCGACGGTATGAGCCGGTATGAAGACAACGAAAGCGAACCGGAACGGCAAAGGCGATGCCGCTACGATTCGCGAATAAGTGCAGATCGAATACTGGGTAGCTTGGCTGGTTGGATAATGGGAGCGTCGCGATCAGGGTCTGATACCAGCGAGAACAAGAAATAAGCTGGAACTTCAGAATGAGGGGGCGCTTACACACTTCTCCCGAGCAAAAAAAGCGCAGGGCTAACCGCTGCATCGCATCATAAGTAATACGACACACGGTACCGCAGGATGTAAGGCTCACGGGCAATAGTCCGGCTACGTATCCGGTCAAACCTTAGTCAACCCTCAGTCTAGCAGACAAGAAACCTGACGTCAAAGCGGCTGCACAGCCGGGACACGCATCCCGGCCCGCGCTCCGGTAAGAGCGCGCCAGGACGCCACCCGCGCTGTCCACCCGCTTTGCCTAATTAAAATCTTGACGACCACCAAGCAAGTCCGCCGGAAACACGGCGAACCGCTTCCAAAGCCAATAAAAAGAACTATTTCACCTCGACGGTTGCACCGGCGTCGGTGAATTTCTTCCTGATGGCCTCGGCTTCGTCCTTGTTCACGCCTTCCTTGATCGGCTTCGGCGCGCCGTCGACCAGGTCCTTCGCTTCCTTCAGCCCAAGACTGGTGACTTCACGAACCGCCTTGATAACATTGATCTTGTTTGCGCCGGCCGCTGTCAGGATGACGTTGAATTCCGTCTTTTCTTCTGCCGGAGCCGCCGCTGCAGCACCGCCGCCGCCCGCCGGAGCCGCTGCAACAGCCGCCGCTGCTGCCGACACGCCGAACGCCTCTTCAATACCCTTCACGAGCTGTGCAGCTTCCAGCAGCGACAAGCTCTTAATCTGATCAAGAATCGCGTTTACATCCGCCATGATGTTTGATGAACTCCTTTTCTAAATTGAATGTCGCGGTCCGGCGACAGATATCTAACTACTGAACTTGTTTTCCTTGATCGCTTCATTCAGAGCGACCGCCATGTTGCGCGCTACGCCGTTCAGGGAGACGGCCAACCGCTGCGCCGAAGAGTTGATAAGGAACATCACCTTCGCGATCAGCTCTTCCTTGGAAGGAAGGCTCGCCAGTTCCTGGATGTTCTTCACTTCCACCGCGCGGCCTTCAACAAAGCCCGCCTTGAAGGTGAATGCCGGAACCGTTTTCGCGTACGCCGTGAGAGCTTTCGCGAGCGCCACCGGATCCTTGGTGGTGTACGCCATTGCCGTCATGCCTTTCAGATCGCCGAGCACATCGCCCGAAGGAAGCCCCTCGGAAGCCTTCGCAGCCAGGTTATTCTTGACAACCTGATAACCACCGCCGGCCTGCCGGATGGTTTTTCGAAGCTCAAAATCCTGCTGAACTGTGATCTTTTCGTATCCAGCGATGAAAAACGCGGGGTTCTTTTCCAACTCCTGACGGAGGGCTTCGAGATCTTTTCTCTTTTGCTCTTTATCCTTCATGTCCTTGTCTCCTTACGTCAGGCGGACTAAGCGACGGCCTTCGCGTTCATCGGCGTGGTGTCGATGGAAACGCCCGGGCCCATGGTCGAGCAGATCGTCACAGTGCGGACGTACTTGCCCTTGGCCGCGGCGGGCTTCGCGCGAACCACCGCACCGATCAAGCTCTGCGCATTCTCCAGCAGCTTCGCGTTTTCGAAGCTGACCTTGCCGACGGGCGCGTGGATCACTCCGGTCTTGTCGACACGGAACTCCACTTTACCGGCCTTCGTCTCGCGGATGGCCTGCACGACGTCGTTGGTCACGGTACCCGTCTTCGGATTCGGCATCAAGCCGCGAGGGCCGAGCACCTTACCGAGCCGTCCGACGGATCGCATCATATCCGGAGTCGCGATCACAGCGTCGTAATCGATCCAGTTCTCCGACTGAATGCGGGTGACAATTTCATCGCCGCCCACAAAATCGGCTCCGGCTTCCGTCGCTTCACGCTGCTTGTCGGGGGAACCGGCAATCACCAGCACCTTTTTCGACTTGCCCAGCCCGTGTGGCAGGACGATGGTGCCGCGGACCATCTGGTCTGCGTGCTTGGGATCGACGCCGAGTCGCATGTGAACCTCGACTGTCTCGTCGAACTTTACGAACTTGATCTTCTGTACAAGGGTAACCGCCTCATCGAGCGGGTAGGGACGGTGCTCCACCTGCGCGGCTGCAGCCGCAAACTTCTTACCTGGTTTATGGCTCATTTGCTCCTCAACTGGTCCAAACGGCTTCAAGGATCGGAAAATGCAGGGTGATCCTCTCCGCCTCCCATAGGTGACGTGGCACTATACGGCCACAGTGTCGGTAGACGAAACTATGATTCTAGCACACGGTACGAAAAGTGCAAGGCGACGTGGAAACGGGTGGTGGGCTACTTTCGATCCTAAGAGGACTTAATCTGGCTAGCAGCCGTGTTCGGCCCGATGAAGGTCAAGCTGCTCACGTGCTGAACTCGCCGCAGCCCGCGCGAGTTCGACGCGCTCGTGTACAAGGCTGAACGTTTTTCGGTCTGCAGCGACAGCCGACTGCATGTCTTCAACGGCCATTGCCATCTGTCGCACTGCCTGCTTCCATTCACCGATGAGAGTCTTTCTGGTGCCGCAGACCCACGATGTGTCGTCGGTGGCCATACTGTAAATTTAAGGGAATACCTGGGGGGGGGGGGAACTGGGGAAATCCCGTACTTTACTGCGTAAACCACCAACTACGTGTCTTCCCCCTACCTTCCCGCCTCATGATCGCAGGGGCGCCTGCAATATGTTTTCCACGTCCCAAATGCGAATCCGTAACGCTGGCGGTCATTGCAGGAGTAACAACGAAGCGTCTGGTCAATCGGAACGAAGCTGTAGTACGTGTAGTGCAGCGATTCGCTGCATGTGATTGCACTTCTGGCCAGTGCCCGTGCTTCTGGTGTCCAGGATTTGTGCTCCATATCGTCCTGGCTGATTTATTGGTACGTCGGGGCGCCCTTCCGATCACATCGTTTTTCGTGGGATGTTGGCTGGCATTGAGACGGAGGCCGGCGATAGCCGCGAAGAAAAACTGGCACACCGGACACCCGCAGTAGCGCTCGTACCCTTCCCGTGGAAGCGCCCGAGCCGATGATCCTTGTGTGCATGGATTCGCCGCCGCCCGGGATCATCCCAAATCGGTTACTCCGATCACTGCCCGCGTAGTGCCCTCAGCGGATCGACACGCGTAGCCCGTCTCGCCGGTAGCCAGCTCGCCACTGCGGCGATCACCATCAGGCACGCTGCAGCGGCCACAAAAACGGCCGGCTCGGCTGCGACTCCGGCAGACGTCAGGGTGCTTCCGAAGAACTGTACGAGAGCGACGGCCGCCACCTCGCCTGCTACAACGCCAACGGTTGTCAAGCCAACCCCCTCGCGCAATACCATCCCGAGGAGCGCCGCCGGCCGTGCGCCCAAGGCCATTCGCACGCCGATCTCATGAGTCCGCTGATTCACTCCATAAGCGATGACGCTGTACAACCCAATGGCCGCCAGCACCAGTGACAGGATACCCAAAACCGAAAGCAGACCGGCGGCAACACGCTGTTGGAACAATCCGCCCTCCGTGTACGCGGCGAGCGTCATCGTCTCTAACACCGCCGAGTTTGGGTCTAGCGCTGCAACCTCGCGCTTCACAGCCATCTCCGCTACGCCGGTATCTTTCGCGCGTACGTAGAGAAGATGATTGTGCCCGGAATAGAAGGCCTGCCGGAACGCCGTATACATGAGCGGCGTCGGCCCTTCCCCTAGGCTGCGGTACTTCGCGTCCCTTACCACCCCCACTACGGTCGTGTCGTCATCGGAAACGCGGACCTTCCGCCCGATCGGGTTCCTGTCGTTGAAGAAGCGTTTCACAAACGTCTGGTTAACAATCAACACTCGCGGGGCTCTCTCGTCATCGCGCTCGGTAAAGTCTCTGCCCGACACGATCGGGATCCGCATCAGCTCGAAGTAGCCCGGCGACACCCTCGCAGACCTCGCCATCGTCACCGCGACCCGGTCCGATCCCTCCACCTGCGCACGCTCGTCTCCCGGACTCAAAAACGACAGCGGCACAGAGTCCGCCGTAGCGACCGACTGAATGCCTCCGGAATCTTCGAGCCGAAGACGCAAGTTGCGGCTGAAATCCTTCTCTTTCGCCAGCCTGTATCCATTAGTCGATAGATACAAATGCGCCACGATGACGTTCTGCGTATCGAAACCCGGCTGAACCGCTGAGAACTTCTGGTACGTGCGCACGGCGACCGCAGCCCCGATCAGCGCCGTGGAGGTGAGCGCCACCTCAGCGATCACCAGCACCGATCGGGCGGCGCGCGACGGGGCTCCGTCCACACCCCCTCGGCCCCCCTCCTTTAACGCTTCGTTCACGTCCACCCGGCCAGCAAACAGGGCTGGCATCGCGATAGAGAGAGCTGCGGCGCCCGCCGTAATCAAGGTGCAAAACGCGAGCACACTCGCACTGGGCTGGAGATGTAGAAAGGGTTCCACGGCGGCGCGCGTGGACGAATCGAGCGTTGGCAGGAAGAGCAACATCGACTCGCTCCCCCAACCTGCCAGCAACCACGCGATGGCCGCTCCCACGCCGGCCAGTATGGCTACTTCCATCGAAACCAGTCGCAGCAGGTGGCGCCGACCGGCGCCGATCGCCACACGAATGCCGAACTCCTGGCGCCTGGTCACACTCCTGGCCATCAGCAGATTCGTTACGTTCGCACACACGATTAGCAATACCAGGACCGAGACGGCCATCAGGATGCGCAAAGCATCTCCGAGAGTATTTTGCAGACCGTAACTGGCGTGGCCAATCGGAACTGCCACCGCGACTACACCCCTGTGGGTTTCAGGGTAAGCCGCCGCGATTCGCGCTGACACCGCCTGAGCGTCTGCCGAGATCTGTTCAACACTGATGCCCGGTTTCCGGCGCACGATGATGTCGAGGAAGCGCGCGTTCCGGTCCCTCGCCGCCCACGTGTTCAGGGACCCGATCTGCGTCGCCTGGCTGAGCGGCATCCAAACGTCCAGTGTCGCTCCGCCGACGGTGCCGCGAAAGTCGGCCGGGGCGACGCCAACCACGGTGATCTGGCGCCCATTGATTCTCACGGTACGCCCAATTGCATGATCATCGGAACCGAAATAGGAACGCCACAAGCGCTCGCTAATAACAGCGATGGGGAATGCGCCCGGATCGTCCCGGTCCTCGGAGGCCAGCAGTAGGCGCCCCCGCAGCGGCTTCACTGCGAGCACGGCGAAGAAGTTCGCTGATACCACTTGGCCCAAGGCGCGTTGGGCATGGTCGTCTGCCCCGATGGTGAAATAGGTTGTGTGTGCCGCAATCACGCCCGAAACCAATTGCATTTCGCGCTGATAGTCTCTGAAGTCGGGATGTTGGAACGACGACACCCGTGACCCTTGTGGCCCGACGGCCTCTATCGCAGCGAGCTCGTCCGCCCGTTCTACGCCGGGAATGGGATGCAGCAGCACGGCGTCAATCCACGCAAACACAATCGTGTTCGCAGCGATGCCCAACGCAAGCGTAATTGCGGCAACGGATGCAAACCCAAGGCTTCCCCGCAAAAAGCGCAAGGCGAACCGCAAATCCTGGATCATGCGATTCTCAAGTGCAATCGTCGGACCGCAGAATTTCGCCGGTTTTGTGATCTCCCGCGGATAGACGGTGTCCGTTTTCACAAATCAGTGTCGCGCTCGGGACAATAACGTGCGTTTTCCGCCGATCGGGAGATGATCGGCATCGGCACTCCTTGCTCGCAGGAATTTGACCACACGAGGGGAGGACGATGGAGGGGCCTGCCCGACGCCCGGAAAAGACCGCGCCGGAACTGTCGGCGATGGTTCCGTCCCCATAACTGAGTGGTGACCGCCAGCGGCGTCCCTTTCCTTGACGGATGTGGATGAGCGTGCAGTCGCTGTGGTTAGCGGCGCGATAACAGGTGCCGCGAAAACGCTCGGTTTCGATGAAGGTCTCGGCAAACCATGGAGCAACACCGTATTCGTCTCGCCGCTGAGAATATCGGAAGCCAAGTGGGTCGCTTGGATCCACAGAACGATCGGAAACGCGTGTTGTAGGCGATGAACCGGACGTAGCGCTTGCGAGTTTCCTGTCACCAATCGATGTAGCGATCACGGCTGCCGACATGCCGCGGCGCTGAACTCCACACCATACAGGCCACGGCCCGGCCGTGCGACCACAGTAGATATGTCGCCGACTGGCTGCTCATAACTGACGTAGTGGTGCCGCTCGACGAGGCTGTTGAACAGCGGCTGATCGCCGGTGCGCCGCCTCGGTACAACTTCAGCAGCAAACCGCGGCAGCGTTGACTCAGACCGGAGTATTCGGCAATGACCTGGGGCAGGAAGACAGTGACTTCGGGTGTAATGACTCGGGTACGATACCTCCGCTTGAACCGGCATACGGGGTCGCGTGCCAGAATCCAAAATCTGGAACGCAAGCGTCTTTGTGTATCGGTGGTGGGCTACTTTTAATCCTACGCTATCTTAATTACCCAGTCGCACGACAAATGGCTCGCTGAATGGACTCCTTTCGGTGCTCATCGAGATGCGTCACGTAGACGGTGTAAGCTTCCTCGATTTCTGCTTTCTTGTGTTGCGTCAAGGCTCGCGCCAGTGCAATCTCTAGGGCCCTGCAGTTTTGGCAACGGCTTGTGGTTCTGGTGTCGACCATCTGTGCTCCATGTCGTTGATGCGCAATAAAGACGTCGGCTTATCCAAACGAAGCCGTGCGCGACGATTCCCGGCACAACAACTTTGATCAGTGAGAGTTCTGGCAGATTCGGCTAATTCCCTCACGCACTCAGAAAAGGCGCTGAGGGCATGCGCGCGAAGTTCGGCGAGTTCGCGCCGCGTGCGGTAATCCGATGCTACTATCCCCAGATTCTAATCTGGTATTCGAGATCGGGTCAATGGGAAATGTTATCGTACGCAACGTTACACGAGAGATGTAGTTGCCTAGCTACCTTCCTGCCTCGAGATACCAGAGCGACTTCACCATATCTTCCACGTCCCAAACGCAATCCGTAACGCCAGCGGCCATTGTTGCAGGAGCAACGCGGAGCGTCTGGGGAATGAACAAAGTTGTAATACAGCAAGTGCAGTGAGAATTGCAGCGATGTGATGTTCCGCTATTGGGCTGGTTTGATTCTTAACAATTTCAAGGGAAGTATAGGTTAACGTCCTGGGTATCTCCACCCCTAAGCTTCTAGCCACCGGCAACGTGAGACATTGCTCGCGGTTCCGCCTTGCTTTGAGTGTTCGTCCAGGTGTGTCACATACACCGTGTAAGCGTGCTCGATTTCCGCTTTCTCCCGATCAGTGCAAGCTCGCCATACTGCAATTTCTAAGACTCTACACTTCTGGCAAGTGCCCGCGCTTCTTGTGTCCAGCATTTGTGCTCCATATCGTGTATTCGTAACAATGCGTCAGCGTTATCCAGATGAAGGCGTGCGTCCTCGCACCGTGCGAGTGCTGTATAAAACAGGCTCGCATCGGGGGGAGTAGCGGACTGGGCTAACACTCTCACGCACTCAGAATATTCAGCGAGAGCTTTGGCGCGAATGTCCGCGAGGTCGCGTCGCTTCCGGCAATCCAGGTTTACTATGCCGAGATTCTATGCTCACGGCGAACGTTGGGGTATTGGGAAATGTCACGGTACGCCGAATCACACGGTTTCACCGGAATACGCATGGGGATGTGATAGTCTCCTATCGAGAAATCCTTCCATGGCGTCCCGCAGAACCTTCCTGTTATCGATGACCGCCGCCGGATCCGGCTTGGCGCTCCAGACGAATGCGGCGAAGAGCTCGACCGGCTCCGCTGAGTTTCAGGCGGTGCCGATCGGAAAGGTGAAACTCCTGCCCGGGCCGTTCTCGGATCGAGCTAAGTTGAATCGCGATTACGTCGCGGTGCTCAAGAACGAAAATCTGCTGCAGAATTTCTACCTCGAAGCAGGGCTGTGGAGTCCGAACTTCCGGATGACCTCAATGGGTGGAAAGAGCCGAGGTGATGACATCCACTGGGGATGGGAGTCGCCGACGTGCCAGCTACGCGGCCACTTCCTCGGACACTGGCTCTCGGCGGCTTCCTACATTGCGGCGTCTACCGGTGACGCGGAGGTACGGGGCAAAGCGGACCAGGTCGTTTCGGAACTGGCGCGCGTCCAGCAGGCAAATGGCGGGCGATGGGCTGCGTCGATTCCTGAGAAGTATCTCGATTGGGTCGCGCGAAAGAAGCAGGTTTGGGCGCCGCACTACACCATCCACAAGACCTTCATGGGGCTGATTGATGCCTACGCGGTGGCAGGCAACAAGCAGGCGCTGGAAGTCGCGGACAAGTTCGCACCGTGGTTCCACGAATGGACGGGGAAGTTCACGCGTGAGCAGCTGAACGACATCCTCGACGTGGAAACCGGAGGCATGCTCGAGGTGTGGTCCGACCTCTACGGCATCACGGGCAAGCCGATGTACCGCGACTTGATGGACCGATATAACCGGCCGCGGCTCTTCGATCGTCTCCTCGAAGGCAAAGATCCGCTGACGAACAAGCATGCGAACACGACGATACCCGAAGCGCAGGGGGCCGCGCGTGCCTACGAAGTAACCGGCGATGCCCGATGGCGCCAGATTGCGCAGGCGTACTGGACATGTGCGGTAACGAATCGCGGCACTTATGCGACGGGCGGTCAGACAAGCGGTGAGATCTGGACACCGCCTCGAAAGCTATCCGCGCGGTTGGGCGAGAAGAACCAGGAACACTGCGTCGTGTACAACATGATCCGCCTGGCCGATTATCTCTTTCGCTGGACGGGCGATCCGCAATACGCCGACTACATCGAGCGAAACATTCACAACGGCATCCTGGCGCAGCAAAATCCGCATACCGGGATGGTCGCGTATTTCCTGCCGCTCGCATCCGGTTCTCACAAGGTCTGGGGTACGCCGACGGATGACTTCTGGTGTTGCCACGGTTCGCTCGTCCAGGCGCAGAGCCGGCACGATCGCTACATCTATTACACGGAACGCGCGGGACTGGTTGTCGCGCAGTACATTCCGTCGGAGATGACGTGGTCACCCAACCGGGCGCCGGTACGGATCACGCAAACGGCAGTGCGCGAAGCAGACGACCACCGGGTCCACCTGGAAGAGGATCCTCAGGACCGCCCGAACCGGCAGGTGGTCGACATTCGCATAGAAGCAGATCAGCCGGAAGAGTTCGCGTTGAAGTTGCGCATCCCGTGGTGGGTCCGAGGTAAACCCGTGGTCATGATCAACGGCAAGGAAGAACGGGTGGATGCGCCAGTGTCCAGCTTTCTCTCGTTGCGACGCGCGTGGCAGCGCGATCACATCCGGCTGATCTTCACGAAAGGGTTGACGGCAAGTCCGCTTCCGGATCGTCCGGAGATGATGGCGTTCATGGACGGCCCGGTTGTTCTCGCGGCATTGACGGATCAAGATGTAACGCTCAGCGGAGATCCGAACGCGCCCGACACGATTCTTGCGCCTGACAACGAACGCGAGTGGAGCAACTGGCTGGGCGGGTATCGGACCGTCAACCAGGACCACAACCTGCGATTTGTTCCGCTGAACACGATTACGGACGAGGCCTACACCGTTTACGCGCAGGTGCGGGGCGCGACGCGATCCTGAAATGTTTATGGCACAACCCGCTACAGGCGAGCAGGACAATCCGATACCGGCGACAGAACGCCTCGTATCCCTCGATGCTTTTCGCGGAGCGACGATCGCCCTGATGGTGCTGGTGAATACCGCGGGTGACTGGCATCACGTCTACCCGCCGCTGCAACACGCGGAATGGAACGGCTGGACCATCACAGATGTCGTATTCCCATCGTTCCTTTGGATTGTCGGCGTCAGCCTCACGCTGTCGTTCGCCAAGAGAATTGCGGCCGGCGTTTCGCGACAGAAGCTCTTCCTCCACGTACTACGCCGCGCCGCAGTCCTGTACGTCTTCGGGCTGATCCTCTACGGTTTTCCGAAGTTCGATCTCGGGACGCTGCGTCTGCTCGGAGTACTGCAACGGATCGCCATCTGCTACGTGATTGCGTCCGCGATTTACCTGACTACCAGCATCCGCGGACAAATCATCTGGATCGCCGGACTGCTCGTCTCCTATTGGTGCCTGATGACGTTGGTTCCCGTTCCAGGGTATGGCCCTGGGAACCTGAGTGTGGAAGGCAATCTCGCGCACTACGTGGACCGGATCGTCCTTGGGGCGCACAACTATGCCTCAACGAAGACGTGGGACCCGGAAGGAATCGTGAGCACATTGCCCGCAATCGCAACAGCCCTGTTCGGGATCCTGTGCGGCCACATCCTCCGCCTGCGGCGCACGCTGCCGGAGAAGATGACCTATCTTTTCGTCGCAGGCAACCTGCTGATCACGGCGGGACTCATTTGCAACACGTGGCTCCCCATTAACAAGAAGCTGTGGACCAGCTCTTTCTCGCTATTCATGGCCGGCCTGGATTTCGTGATCTTCGCGATTTGCGTGTGGGCCATCGACAGCGCAGGTTACAAGCGCGTCGTCAGACCCTTCGTCATCATGGGCATGAACGCAATCACGGTGTATATGGCTTCGGAACTAGTCGAGGAGATCCTCAGTGCAATTCCCATCGGCTCAGGCGTGTCGCTACGAAGCTGGATCTACTCGACGTTCTTCGCGCCGCTCGCATCGCCGATCAATGCTTCGCTGCTATACGCGGTCGCCTACACCCTATTGATGTTCCTGATCGCCTATGGAATGTACCGGCGCAAATGGTTTCTGCGTGTCTGATTACGCCTACCCGAGCTTCTTCACGGCTTCCATCACCGCTTCGTAGTTCGGATGATCGGCTACTTCTTTCACGTACTCGACGTGCCGGAGCGTGTCGTCTTTATCGAGCACGAAGATGGCGCGGCCTTCGATTCGCAGGTCTTTGATCAGCGTGCCATAGTGCCGGCCGAAAGAGCCGTCGCGGTGGTCGGAAAGCATCTTGATATTGTCGACGCCAAAGGCTCCGCACCAGCGCTTCTGAGCGAAGGGCAGATCCATGCTGATCGTGTAGATTTCAACATTCGGCAGATGGGCGGCCTCTTCGTTGAACCGCTTCGTTTGCGCATCGCACACAGGGGTGTCGAGCGACGGAACGACGCTGAATATCCGCACGCCTTTCCTCGTCGTGCTGAGATTTACCGGCTGCATTCCTGAATCGACCACTTGAAAATCTGGAGCCTTCTGCCCCGCCTTCAACTCGGGACCGAGCAGTGTCATCGGTCTGCCCTGAAGTGTGGTCGCGCCTTCTCTCTCCACTACTGCTTCCGCTGGATTCATAACGCTTTATTGTAGCAATTGCACGAAATTATCAATATCGTTGACGGGCAGCTTACAGGTGAAATTCTCACAAACATAGGCCGTCGCTTTGCCTTGAATGCCGGTCATTCCGGCGACCGCCTGATTGTAGTTCGTCAAAACCCGGCGGGCCTCTTCAGAATCAACGACCATAATGGTGTGAAACGGGAGAAAACGCCGGTAGACCTCTTTCAGCAGCGGCTTTAGCTGCTCGCGCGAACCGACAAGCACAATCTGCTTCTCGTTCGAGATCATGTCGAGGGCGGCCACCAGCATCTGTGGCACGGCCGAAGGAGTCTCTTTGATCCTCGTCCCGAACGCTTCGACGGTCTTGGTCCCGAGCGTCCGGAACTTATTGCTGCCGGTGAAGTGCGACAAACGGAGGAGATTCAGAGCTGCGATGGAATTCCCCGACGGCTCCGCTCCATCGTAGTCTTCCTTGATGCGCATCACGAGGCTGTCGTCGCCGGCCACGGTGCTGAAGAAGCCTCCGTGTTCTTTGTCCGAAAATAGATCGATCATCCGTTCAGTGATCTTCACAGCGGCCTGAAGGTACTTCAGATCGAAGCACGTCTCGTAGAGGTCGATCAGGGCCTGTGCAAAGAACGCGTAATCGTCGAGGAAACCCGGAATCGCCGCATCGCCCTTCCGATACCGGCGCAGCAGAGTTTCGCCATTCCACATCCGTTCCAGGATGAAATCCGCCGCGCGCGTCGCAGCGTCGAGATATCTGGAGTCGTCTAACACCTGCGCACCCTTCGCGAATCCCGTTATCATCAAGCCGTTCCACGCGGTGAGGATTTTGTCGTCGAGATGGGGCCGGATGCGCTTCGAGCGCGCCGCCATCAGGTCCGCGATGGCGCCCTGCAACTCTTCTTCGCCGGCATTGACCTCGCGGGCTTGATACAGAATGTTCTTTCCGGTGAACTCGCCGTGAGGGTCCTCCGTCACGTTGCCCTCAGCCTCTACGCCGAATTTATTGCAGAACCACTCGGACCGCTGGCGCCCAAGGACGCTCTCGATCTCGGCTTTGGTCCACACGTAAAAAGCGCCTTCTCCCTTCTCCTCGGGTTCCGCGGGATCAATCACGCTGTCGGCATCTTCAGCCGAGTAGAAGCCTCCCGCTTCGTCGGTCATGTCGCGCAGAACATATTCAAAAATGCCGCGCGCCACATCCCCCATCCACTGATCGCCCGACACCTGCAAACCCTCCAGGTACGATGTCGCAAGCTGTCCCTGGTCGTAGAGCATCTTCTCGAAGTGAGGCACGAACCAGCGATCGTCAACCGAATAGCGGTGGAACCCGCCGCCGAGCTGGTCGTACATGCCGCCTTTTGCCATTTCGCGAAGCGTCTTCAGGACCATGTCGCACGCCTCTTCCGTCTTCGTCTCGTAGTAGTAGCGAAGCAGGAAGTTGTGCGCGACAACGCGAGGGAATTTCGGCGCGCGTCCGAATCCCCCGAGCCGCGGGTCGAACATTCGTCGAAACTGGTAGTACCCGGAATCGAAGATCGGTCGATCGATGATGGTTCGGGTGTCGGACGCGACGCGTGAGATGTCGTTTAACTGCTTGATGACGTCTTCACTGGACTGCACGATGCGGTCGCGCTCGTTCTTCCAGGCATTCGCCAACTGCTCGAGGATGTACTTGAACCCCGGACGGCCGTAGCGGTTGTCCGGCGGGTAGTACGTGCCGCCGAAGAACGGCTTTAGCTCCGGTGTGAGCCAGACGGACATCGGCCAACCTCCTCCGCCGGTGGAAGCCTGCACAAACGACATGTAGATCCGATCCACGTCAGGACGCTCTTCACGATCCACCTTGATAGGAACGAAATTCTGATTCAGGACCGCGGCGATTTCATCCGATTCGAAAGACTCACGCTCCATCACGTGGCACCAGTGGCACGTTGAATAGCCGATAGAGAGGAAGATGGGCTTGTTCTCTTTCCGCGCTTTGTCGAACGCCTCCTGATCCCAGGCGTGCCAATCCACTGGATTATTCGCGTGCTGCAGCAGGTACGGGCTCTTCTCGTTCGCAAGCCGGTTCATTGGTGGTTTCCTCCGGGTACAATCACAATCGATGAGTGAAAACGCCCGCTACCTCGATGAATTGAAGCAGTTCCTGCGCATTCCGAGTATCAGCACAGACCCCGAGCATAAGCAAGACATCCAGCGCGCCGCCGAATTCGTCGCCGCACAGCTCACAGCCGCTGGTATGCACAATGTCGGACTCATCAAGGGCAAAGGACATCCGCTCGTTTACGGTGAATCGCTGCAGGCTCCGGGAAAACCGACGCTCCTGCTCTACGGCCACTACGATGTCCAGCCGGCAGAGCCTCTAGAGGAGTGGCATTCGCCGCCGTTCGAGCCGGAGGTCCGGGGCGAAGACATCTATGCCCGCGGCGCTGCAGATGACAAAGGGCTGACGCTGATTCTGATCAAGGCAGTTGAAGCTGTCCTCAAAGAAGACGGACACCTTCCTGTAAACATCCGTTGGCTGATCGAAGGTGAGGAAGAGTGCGGCGGCGCGCACATCGAGCAGTTCGTCAAATCAAAGCCGCCGCAATTGCAGGCCGATGCGGCGGTCATTTGCGATACGGAGATGTTTGCACCAGAGCTGCCCACCATCTGCGTGGGTCTCCGCGGGATCGTGTACGGCGAGTTGCATGTTCAAGGCCCCGAGCAGGACCTGCATTCCGGTGTTTACGGCGGAGCTGCGCCGAACGCGATCCAGGGTGTTTGCGAGATCGTCTGTGCTCTGAAGGATCGGGACGGGCACATTCACATCCCCGGTTTCCATGACCGCATCGAGAAGCCTTCGCCAGAGGAAATGGCCGCGTGGAAACGACTGCCGTTCGACGAGCAGAAGTATTTGAGGGACGAGATGCGCGCCTCCGCCTTTACCGGCGAGGCGGAGTATAGCGTTCTGGAACGGGTGAGCGCGCGGCCGACGTTCGAGGTACACGGCATTCGCGGAGGGTTCACCGCGGAAGGAGCCAAAACAGTGATCCCCGCCCGCGCTGTCGCGAAGATCAGTATGCGATTGGTGTACGATCAGCGGCCGGAAGAAGCCGTGGAGCAGTTGAAGGCTGCCGTCGCCCAGGTCTGCCCAAAGGGAATCACGGCGGAGTTCAAGGTGATTCACACTGCTTCTGCGTCACTGGTGAATCCGAATAACGTGTTCGTGCAGAAGGCAGCCGCGGCAATGACGCAGACCTTCGGAAATGAAACGGTGTTCGTCCGCAGCGGTGGATCGATCCCGATCGTCTCGGTGTTCGACACGCACCTTGGCATCCCCAGCGTGATGATGGGATTCGGCCTGCCGGACGACAATCTGCACGCGCCGAATGAAAAGCTGTACCTGCCCAACTTCTTCCGGGGCATCGACGCCGTGAAACTCTATCTGCGCATGCTTGGTCAACAATAATATGCCGGACCCTGACTTTCGGATTGAACGGGACACCATGGGCGAGATGCGGGTCCCCGCGGCTGCCCTGTACGGCGCTTCCACACAGCGCGCCGTCGAGAACTTCCCCATCAGCGGCCTGCGCCTCCAGCGCCCGTTCCTGCGCGCTCTTGGATTGATCAAAGCGGCCGCGGCTCGGGTGAACGCGAAGCTTGGCTATCTCGATCCGGAGCTTGCGAAGCGAATCGAAGAGGCGGCCACTGCGGTGGCGAATGGCGAGCACGACAGACAATTCGTTGTGGATGTGTTCCAGACGGGCAGCGGCACGTCGACGAACATGAACGCCAACGAGGTGATCGGCCATTTAGCGAAGGCGCACCCGAACGATCACGTGAACCTCGGACAATCGAGCAACGATGTAATCCCGACGGCGATGCACATCGCTGCTGCCATGCAGGTGGTGAATGAACTGCTGCCAGCGATGCAGTTTCTGCAGAGCACGCTCGATGAGAAAGCGAAAGCGTTCGCGGATGTGATCAAGATCGGCCGTACGCACCTGCAGGATGCAGTGCCGATGACGCTAGGCCAGGAGTTCAGCGGATACGCCGCGCAGGTGCAATGCTCGATGGAGAAGATTGAGGCCGCGATGACGAGCGTCCTCGAACTACCTCTCGGGGGCACGGCGATCGGGACGGGTCTCAATGCCCTGCCCGGCTTCGCCTCAGACACGATTCTCGTTCTAAGTGAACAGACTGGCATTCCGTTCCGCGAAGCTCGCAATCACTTCGAGGCACAGGCGGCACGCGACGCGATCTCATTCCTCAGCGGCGCTCTGAAGACCTATGCCGTTGCGCTGACGAAGATTGCAAATGACATTCGCTGGTTGGGGTCCGGACCGCGCTGCGGGCTCGGTGAGATCAAGCTTCCTCCGACCCAGCCGGGTTCCAGCATCATGCCGGGCAAGGTCAATCCGGTGATCGCCGAAAGCGTGATGATGGCGGCCGCGCAAGTAGTCGGGCACGACGCGAGCATCACCTGGTGCTGCGCGTTCGGCAATTTTGAACTGAACGTGATGATGCCGGTGATGGCGTATGACCTGATCGAGTCCATCGAGTTGCTAGCCGCGTCCAGCCGAAACTTCGAGAAGCGCTGTGTCGCGGGCATCGAGGCCGACGCAGAGCGTGCCGCATCGTACGTTGAGCAATCTTTGGCGATGGCAACGGTTCTGGCACCGGTCATCGGCTACGAGAAGGCGGCATCCATCGCGAAGGAGGCTTACGCGAGCAACCGGACTGTCCGCGAAGTCGCGTTGGAGAAGAGCGGCATCCCTGAAGAGAAGCTAACGGCACTGCTGGACCCCGCCTCGCAAGTTGGAAAGTGACGGGGACACGCACTCGGAAGTATCCTAGTAACCTGTGGGCGACGTCGTTATACCAAAAACCACTCGTGCTGTTCCTTCAAAAGTTCTCAAGCGGAATTTCCGGCGCTTCTTCGGCAATCTCGGTCCCGGACTGATCACCGGCGCGGCTGATGATGACCCGTCCGGTATATCCACCTACTCGGTAACGGGTGCAGCTTTCGGGTATGCACCGCTGTGGACCGCCCTGTTCTCTTTCCCGCTCATGTCTGCCGTGCAGATCATGTGTGCGCGGTTGGGTATGGTCAGCGGGCAAGGGCTCGCGGGAGTGCTTCGCAACTACTACCCGCGATGGGTGCTATGGTTCGCCTGCGCACTCCTGATCACGGCGAACGTGATCAACATAGGCGCGGACCTCGGCGGGATGGCGCAAGCGACAGAACTCGTAACCGGAGTCAGCGCCTTCGTCTGGCTGCCGTTGTTCGCCCTCGTTATCACGGCCTTGCTGATCTGGACGTCGTACACGCTCATTGCGAGGACGTTCAAATGGCTGACTCTGATCCTGTTCGCTTACGTGTTCGCTGCGTTCCTTGCCAAACCTGATTGGGCGACGGCGATCCGATCGACTCTGATCCCGTCGTTCGTTCCGTCGGCGAAATATTGGGCAACGCTCGTCGGTATCTTCGGGACCACGATCTCTCCGTACCTGTTCTTCTGGCAGGCATCGCAGGAGGTGGAAGAAGAAATCGAGAAGGGACGAACAACTATCTACGAACGCAAGGGAGCTACACCCGCGGAGCTTCGGAAGTCCTTTCGCGATGTTGTCACGGGCATGTTCTTTTCGAACATGATTATGTACTTCATCATCCTGACGACGGCCGCTACGCTGCACGCGCACGGGAAGGTGAGCATTGAAACGGCGAAGGATGCCGCTGAGGCACTTCGTCCGGTCGCCGGCGATTCGGCATACCTGCTGTTCACGTTAGGACTGATTGGTGCGGGCATGCTCGGAGTTCCCGTGCTCGCCGGGTCGAGCGCATACGCTGTCGCGGAAGGCGCCAAATGGCGTGGGTCGCTCGGCGACAAACCTGGGTTGGCGCGGCAGTTCTACACGGTGCTCGCCGTCGCAATGCTGATCGGCCTCGCGCTCTGCTATGGCGGTTTCAACGCTGTGTCGATGCTCTTTTGGGCGGCGGTCATCAACGGCGTACTTGCTCCGCCGCTGATTGCTTTGGTGGTGCTGGCGACCAACAATCCCGAGGTGATGGGCAGCAAGGAACAATGCTGCCCTCGCTGGATGCGCTACACCGGATGGGTGACGGTCGCGATTATGACGATCTGCGCGGTCGCGATGTTCATCACCTAGACGGCGTGCAAGCATGCGCGACCACACGGTCAAGGTGCAGTTCGGGAAAGTCACCCAGCATCTCCTGCGTTATCTTCAGACGGTCGGCATGCCTTTCCAGCACATTGGGATCCTAAGCTTAGAATTCCACGTGGACAAGTTGTCGCG